>JGI24723J26617_10002514_pt1 | contig 14330 bp, 12 predicted proteins | sample Cruoilmetagenom6_FD_26617 | JGI IMG/M metagenome (IMG submission 26617)
AAAGTCGGCAATAAAATGCTCCCGTCCATTAATATCTATAGCAGAAAACTTGGTGATGTTCAAATCCATTTCGGACACTTTCATATCCGTGACATATGAATTACACAATACTAAATCCTTTATACATTTTCCATCTGAATCCATTCTATACCTATCGGAAAGCAAAGGTACCACTTGCCAGGTCTTGGGATAAAAGTTCAATTTTTTCATAACGAAGTATTTATAGAATATAGTTGCAAAGTTATGGGTAGGTGTACACCAATGGAACAACAGGATTTTCCAATATCTGTGCTGTTTTACCCCACTACCTACAAATCAATTGACCGATTCCTTTAAAAAATTTATATAATTCTTCAATTCCGCTGGAACGTCTGCATTTTTTTCTATATCGTGAAAGTGATGGGTCGACAACCTTTCCAAACCGGCAAAGGCATTCATTCTGTGAAAACCAAACATTACACCATCATCTACAGAGGTCTGACCAAAGAATTCCCCTTCCAAAGTAAATGCCTCCTTTGGTGCATTCCAGCTAGTGGTCAAAATATATTTTTTGCCCTTTAACAGGCCCCCGGTTCCATAATTTATTGCTGGATTTTTTCTACTTCTACCATCACTCTTGTAAATTCCATTTTGATGACCTTCGGTAAATACTTCATCAATATATTTTTTAAAACCAAAGGGAAGTTGAAACCACCAAATTGGAGTATGGTAAATTATAAGATCCGCCCATTTATATTTCTCGACTTCCTCTTTCGCATCATAGTTTTCACCCACCCCTGTTGATTTTACGGTATACCCCTCTTGGGATGTAAAATGCGAAATAGTAGTATTGAACAGGGTTTCGTTAAACCTACCTCCAGAATGAGCAAAGGGGTGGCCGCCATTTATGATAAATATCTTTTTCATTGTTTTGATTTTAATATGGCACAAAATTAGTCGGCTTATATGTATTTTAAAAATAATACAAATCATACCTTTGTATTAAAATTTTAATAGAAATGGTGAATTTGGAATGGTATAGGACCTTTAAGGAAATCTATGAGAACGGCACCCTAACCAAGGCTTCCGTGGCATTATATGCCTCACAACCTGGAGTAAGTGTTCATTTAAATGCACTTGAAGCCTATATTGGCAAAAAACTTTTTGAACGTACTTCAAGGAAAATGATTCCTACCGAAGAAGGTAAATTTCTTTATGAGTATATAATAGATTCCATAAAAACACTTGAAATAGCGGAACAGCATTTTAAAAAAACAACTCTAGATAAAAATCCTTCCCTGCATGTTGGTATGTGCTCCGAAACCTTTCAAATTATTATTGAGCCCGAGGTACCCAAATTACAATTTGATTTAGTGGCCAAGTTTGGAAACCATATGGATTTGATAAAAGACCTGAACAACGGTATATTGGATTTGGTCATTACCCCTAAGAAACATACCAACAAAACATCATTGGTTACCTATACCCCCTTCTCCAAGGAAAGGATTGTATTGATTGCGGGAAAACAAACAGATACCACCCCTATAAATATCCTCCTCAAAAACCAAGATAAGGTGGCCTTGGAAAAGGAATTGCAGCAGCACAGATGGTATAGTGCCTCCAATGAAATGGAACACTTTAGAAGGTTTTGGTATGAAAATTTTAACAAGCGCCCCTCTTTTAAACCTAATTATATTTTGCCAAGTATTAATTCGATCATCCGATGCTTGAGCCATGAGAATGGCTTGGCTTTGGTGCCTGATTTCCTGTGTAAGGAAGCCATTGCCAACCATGGGATTGAATTGGTATGGGANGGAACTGCCCCTACAGAAAACATCCTCTACTTCGCTTCGCGGTCCGACTTAAAATACAAAAAGGAATTGGCCATACTTCAAGATATCTTTATTACTAAAATGAAAAGTGACGTTTAAATATATTCAAAAAATATCGAAGCCCATATCCTTNTGGATACAACCCTTTAGGGCAAAGTGGGATTTGTTAAAATAACATATATTTGAATGTACAGAAGTCCCCTAGAGGTACCATNGCACAACGGAGGAGACAGGCATAGGGGCTTTTTAAAACTGATGGCGTACCTTTACTCGGGAAGATTAATTCAAATCAAATCCAACGAATTTCAAAATGATGTTTTGAATACGATACACGTAAATGGGCCAAACCGCAACNTGAGTGTTTATGGTTNACGGCCATATAAAAAAATGTATTTGGAATGAATTTTACCAAGGACAATAACAAATCCCTAACAACCAATAAATACAATGAGGAGAACGTTTTTAGTGTTAGTACTGATTTTTGCTGTTTTAGTAACACCAGCGCAAGGACAGAATAGTGAGCAGGTATATTTTACCAATGGCTTTAAGATTGGAGAATTAACCGATTCCTCCGCAATACTATGGACCAGATTGTGTAGTTCCGAAAAACCGGTTCCCATAAAACATACGCAAAAAGGCGCTCCCTTTAGAAGTCCCATCGATTTTGACAATAATATGCCGGTAAATGAAATGGACGGGGCCGTGGAGGGCTCCTTTGGGCAGATCAGTATTGAAGTGCGGTCCAAAGATACTGTGATAAACACGCCATGGCAATATGTCTCCGAGTATAGAGACTTTACCTTCAAACATAGGCTTTCCGGGCTCAAATCCAATACAACCTACTCTGTAACCATTAGGGGTAGGAAGTATAACAAAGCGCCAATTTCCCAAATACAGGGAGTATTTACCACGGCCCCCAAGGCCAATGAAGCGGTGCCAGTACTTTTCACCTCTTCCACTTGTCAATACTTTTGGTCCTATGACGATCCCAAAAGAGGGTTTAAGGTATACGATAACATGCTAAAATTAAATCCCATGTTTCACTGCCAAACGGGCGATTATGTTTATTACGACAAACCCGGGCCCATGGCCTATAATCTGGAGTTGGCAAGACATAAATGGCACGCCATTAATTCCTGGNCCTCTTTGAACAATTTCTACAACAATACGCCCCTCTACCTGCAAAAGGACGATCACGATTTGTTAAAGGACGATGCCATGCCTACCTCCTCCCCTTTTGGGGAGCTGAGTTTTGAGGATGGTCTCTTAATTTGGAACGAGCAAGCACCGATAATGGATAAATCCTACCGAACATTCAGATGGGGAAAAGACCTTCAAATATGGATGGTGGAAGGCAGGGATTTTAGAAGTGACAATAAGGCGCCCGATGGAATGGAAAAAAGTATTTGGGGCAAGGAACAAATAGAGTGGTTTAAACAAACCGTAGAGGCCTCCGATGCAACTTTTAAAATACTTAGTTCGCCCACACCTGTAGTTGGACCCGATAGGGCAAAAGGTAAAACTGACAACCATTCCAATGCTTCCTTTAAAACGGAAGGCGAGTGGTTGCGCAAATATCTATCCGAACAAAAAATGTTCGTAATCAATGGCGACAGGCATTGGCAATATGTCTCCGTTGACCCTGTAACCGGGTTAATGGAATTTAGTCAAGGACCTTCCAGTGATTCCCACGCCCAAGGTTGGGATCAAAATGACAAGAGACCCGAACACAAATTTCTAAGGGTAAAGGGAGGTTTTTTGGCTGTAAAAGTATATCGGGAAGGGAATACCCCTATTGTTGAATTTATACATTATGACGTAGATGGGAATGTTGTGAACAAGGAAACCATAAGAAGGTAAGAAATACCAACTGTACATTTTATGGCACCCTTTTTTACAGATATTGCAAACAATCTCCCAAGCCCTGTAAAGGGTTTTAAATAGTTTTTAGCCCAGGACTTCCATACTTTTTTTATATCTACTGCCAGAACTGATCTTCAATCCTTATTTTTGCAAAATATTCAACATTGCATTCCGGTCATGAACAACGGTTTAAGACGATTACTTTACGAGTACCTTATCCAGTCGGGTTTGGAAGCCAACACGGCCGCCTACCTAAATGCCCTAATACTATTCGTTGGAATAATTTTAGTGGCCTTAGTAATGGATTATTTCCTTTGGAAACTATTGAGATTTTTATCGGTAAGGTTTGCTAGGCAATCCAAGACCAATTTTGACAATTTTTTGGTGTTCAATAAGGTCCCTAGACTTGTAGCGCACATTATACCGCTATGGCTGTTGTACCGATATCTACCTTTAGCCTTTCTAGATTTTGAAAATACTGAGGGCATTATTTTGAAGGCCATTGAAATCCTAACCATAATTTTGGTGCTTCTTTTGATACGAAGTTTGTTGCGAAGCATTAAGGATTATCTAAAGACCCTGCCCCATATGAAAGATAAACCCTTGGATAGTTATATCCAGGTGTTTATGATATTTGCCTGGATAGGCGGCCTATTAACTCTATTTGCGGTATTGACCGATACCACCATTTGGAAATTTTTTACCGCTTTGGGTGCGGCCTCTGCTGTAATCCTTTTAATTTTTAAGGATACCATATTGGGCTTGGTAGCCAGTATTCAGGTGAGTATAAACGACATGGTCCGCATTGGGGATTGGATAACTTTTGAGAAATTCGGGGCCGATGGTAATGTTACGGAAATTTCCCTTGCCACAGTGAAAGTTCAGAATTTTGACAAGACCATAACCACTATTCCCACCTATTCCCTAATTTCCGATTCGTTTAAAAACTGGAGAGGTATGGAGGCATCCGGGGGTCGAAGAATTAAACGGGCGCTGCTTATAAAACAGAAAAGCATTAGATTCCTTACTTCTGAAAACATTGAAACCCTAAAAAGTATTCAGATAATTTCCAAATATCTGGAGACTAGGAATGCAAATATAGAAACCTATAATAAAGAGCACGATATCAACAAACAATTGGCCATAAATGGAAGGAATCTCACCAATTTGGGTGTTTTTAGAAAATATGTGGAAACTTACCTTAAAAACCATTCCGCAATTAACCAGACCATGACCCTCATGACCAGGCAATTACCTCCTACCCCCCAAGGGATACCCTTGGAAATCTATGCCTTTAGCAGTGACAAACGTTGGGAAAACTACGAATACATAATGGCCGATATATTTGACCATCTATTGGCCGCACTGCCATATTTTGAGTTGGAGGTATTTGAACTACCAACTTCATTTAACGATGTATTGGACAAAGGGAACAACTCTAAGAAGCAAGGACCGCAATAATAGATAGATATACCAAAATTATCGGAAACGAAACCTTTGTTCCAGAGTTTTCCATTAAATTGAATGTATGAAACGAATATTGATTTTGTTTGCACATCCAAAGTTTGAACAATCCAGGGCAAACAAAGCTTTGGTCAAAATGATTGAGAACAAGGAGGGCGTTACCTTTCATGACCTATATGAACGGTATCCGGATTTTAACATAGATATCATTGGAGAAAAAAAACTTTTGGACGAGCATGATGTCATTGTTTGGCACCATCCTTTTTATTGGTACAGTTGTCCGCCCTTAATGAAACAATGGATGGATGTTGTCCTGGAATTTGGTTGGGCCTACGGCCCCAAGGCAAATGCACTACATACTAAAAAGTGTTTAAATGTAATCACCACTGGGGGTACCAGGGAAGTCTATTGCCCAACGGGCTCCAACAACTACTCGATAAACGAATTTTTACGCCCTTTTGAGCAAACGGCCAGACTTTGTGGAATGGAATATCTTCCTCCGTTTACGGTTATGGGGACCCATAACATATCCAACGAAGAACTGGACAAATACACCCTCCAATACGAACAATTAATTGTTGGATTAAGGCAGAATCTTCCTTTTGATGAGATCGCAAACTGTGAATTCTTAAATGACACTCCCCAACTAAATAAAGTAATTACACAATGAATGGTAGCTTTCTGTTCGCGGCAATTGTATTCCTGACCGGTGCCATTATTTGCGTACCCATCGCCAAGAAATTTGGATTAAGTTCTGTTCTTGGCTATCTGTTGGCCGGAGTACTAATAGGACCTTATATTTTGGGCTTTGTTGGCGATGAAGGCCAGGATATACTTCACTTTGCCGAATTTGGTGTGGTCATGATGCTTTTTCTTATAGGCCTCGAAATAGAACCAAAGAGCTTTTGGCAAATGAGGAAAACCATAATTGGTATGGGTGGAGCCCAGGTCTTGGGTACCATGATAGTTTCCTTTCTCCTCTTTAACACCATTGGATTCGATTGGAAAGTTTCCCTGATCATATCCATGGCAGTATCCCTCTCCTCCACTGCCATAACCTTACAGACCATTAAGGAAAATGGTTTAATGAATACCACCTATGGAGCCTCTTCCTTTTCCATTCTTCTGTTTCAGGATATTATAGTTATTGTGATGTTGGCGGTTATCCCCCTACTTACGGATTCGGAAAAAACTACAATTGCCGACGGTCATTCGGATCATATATATCTACTTGAAAATTTGCCATTAGGTTTTCAGGCCATGGCCATTTTCCTGTCGGTTGTTTTAGTAATACTAGCCGGCCGTTATTTTTTCGTACCCATGTTACGGCTTGTGGCCAAAACCAGGCTGAGGGAGCTATTGTCCGCCTCTGCCCTGCTTATTGTAATTGCCCTTGCCTATCTTATGGAATTGGTTGGTTTAAGTCCGGCATTGGGTGCATTTCTCGGCGGTGTGGTGTTGGCTACCAGTGAATTTAAACACGAACTGGAAAGTAATTTGGAACCCTTTAAAGGCCTATTGTTGGGCCTGTTCTTTATGGCGGTTGGGGCATCCATCAATTTTATTGTTATTGGGGACAGTCCTTTAATGATTAGTGGTTTAGTGGTCGGCGTAATCGTATTAAAGGCCCTAATCCTATTTTTGGTCGGGGCCCTTTTTAAGCTCAAGGCCGATCAAAGGCTACTGCTAACGGTTGGGCTTGCGCAGATTGGGGAGTTTGCATTTGTACTACTTTCCTTTGCCTTTCAATTGAATATTCTGGATAGGGTTGAATTGGATATGATGCTGGTGGTAACCGCACTTACCATGGCCTTTACCCCCATAATTGGAATAATAAATGAGCGAATGATCCTACCACGTGTTGGAACCAAAAAAGTGTCAACCAGACAGGTAGATCATATAGCAAAGACCCACAAAGTTATTCTGGTAGGTTTTGGCCATTTCGGTAGTACGGTTGGAAGGTTCCTAAGATCCTACGGTATTGAAGCCACCATTTTGGATAACGATTCCAACCGGGTAGATCTTCTGCGGAAAATGGGGTTTGAAGTCTACTATGGGGATGCCACCAGAATAGATCTTCTGGAGTCGGCCGGAATAGCAGAGGCCAAAATTTTAATCTCGGCAATCGACAATAGTGATAATGTGATCCATTTGACAAAAATGGTCAAGGAAAAATATCCAAACGTAAAATTGATGGTCCGTGCGAGAAATAGATATGACGCTTATGACCTACTTAATATGGGGGTTGAGGATGTGTACAGGGAATCTTTGGAAACCTCCGTTAAAATGGCAGGTGATGCCCTAAACCATTTGGGATTTAGAAAATACACCATATACAGACAGGCCCAGAAATTTATTCAATACGATGAGGAAGGCCTGAGACGTTTGGCCGATAAACCCAAAACTAGGGACGAATATATATTTAAGGCCAAAGAAGAGATTAAACAACAAGAAAAACAATTGGAGGAAGATTTAAAAAGAGGGATTATTGAATTTGACAATCATTGGGATAGCGATCAATTGAGAGCGGCCCACAAACTACCCAAGAAGTCATAAATCTTAGTAACCAACCACCTATAGACATGCCTTTAGAGCATCGGAAGGAACTACTGATATCATTTCGGCGCTCCCCCTGAACGGGATCATAAAAGGATTTCAAGTGATAGTTTAGTATATCAACTATGTTTAGCTCCAGTTCACATATACGAACACCAAACTCCTAGTTAAGCCATTTACATAAGCCGCCTCCCGTGGAACCTACAGTATATTCCATCCTAATGGATCTAAAAGAAGACTGTAAAGGATATAATAAAAAAACTCATTAAACAGATCACTGTTGTTTCGAATGGGCAATTGAAACATTGATAAAAAAGTATAAAACTTAAGGTTACCTTAGGAGAAGATCCGAGACATTTATTTTACCGCCCTATTGTAAATAATTCAACAATTAACACGAAAATTGTAATCTTTTATTAAAACGTATCAATAATTTTAACGATTCACTAGTTTTGACATTTTTTAGTGATTTTTAACCAATTAGTTAACATAAATCATTTTTAACCAAACCATTGACCAAAATGAAAATAGGCATATTAAAAGAAACCTTGGATGGAGAAAGACGGGTTGCCATTACGCCAATTATTGCGAAACAATTAAGGGCCTCGGGTTTTGAAGTTCTCATAGAGGAAGGTGCTGGTGAGAACTCTTCCTTTAAGGATTCGGATTATAAAAATGTTGAGGTTGCTGTTGAAAAAAGAGCGGTCGTTTTTCACGAAGCAGAGATATTGCTGAAAATCAACCCCTTTGATGAAGAAGATTTAAAACTTGTGGACAAAGGTCAGATTCTGATCAGTAAACTGTACCATAAGTCGAACCCCCAACTAGTCCAAGCCATTGCCAATAAAGGGGTAACCGCTTTTTCTATGGATGCCATTCCAAGGATATCAAGGGCCCAGGATATGGATGTACTGAGTTCACAAAACAATTTGGCAGGCTATAAGGCGGTGATTTTGGGAGCCTTTGAAATGACCAAAATATTTCCTTTGATGATGACATCGGCGGGAACCATACCACCCGCAAGAGTATTGATATATGGTATTGGCGTTGCAGGTCTTCAAGCCATAGCCACAGCCAAACGATTGGGGGCCATTGTTGAGGCCACTGATATTAGATCCGAAACCAAGGAGCAAGCAGAATCCTTGGGAGCAAAATTTATCTCGGTCAACAATGAGGGAGAGGAATCGGAAGGGGGTTATGCCAAGGAAGCCTCGGCAGATTATCAAAAAAGACAAAAAGAGGCTGTAAATAAATCATTGTTCCAAGCAGACTTGGTTATTACCACGGCCAATATTCCTGGAAGAAAGGCACCGATTCTAATAACGGAGGAACAGGTAATGCAAATGAAAAACGGTGCGGTAATCATCGACTTGGCCGCCGCACAAGGTGGAAACTGCGAAGTAAGTCAGATAAACAAGACCATTGTCAAAAATGGAGTAAAAGTCATAGGCACCAGTATTGATCCAAGAAGCGTTTCTACCAATGCCAGTGATCTTTATGCAAAAAATATCTACAACTACATTATGCATTTAACCGAAGAAACCCATTTTAAATGGGATCTGGATGAACAAATTACAGATGAGACCCTGATTGTTAAAAATGGAACCATTAGAAAAAATTAAAATAAATAAATGATGAATGAGATTTTGGAATTTATTGGAAACAACCTACAGATTACATACATACTTATCCTGGCCATATTTGTTGGTGTAGAGGTAATAAAAAGCATTCCCGCAGTTTTGCATACACCCTTGATGTCAGGGGCCAATGCTTTGAGTGGTGTGGTTATAGTAGGGGCCATTTTAGTAATGCTTCATGCAGACCCTACTGATTATGTAGCCTTGTCATTGGGTTTCGTGGCAGTAGTTTTGGGGGTCTTAAATGTAGTTGGTGGCTTTGCTGTTACCGACAGAATGTTACAAATGTTTAAAAGAAAAAAATAATGGGGATTTTATTGAATATAATATATCTGATCGCAACCGTTACCTTTATAGTTGGCCTAAAAATGCTAGGCCACCCGGAAACGGCAAAAAAAGGTAACTTAATTGCGGCCGCCGGGATGGGTTTGGCCATTGTGGGTACCGTTTTTGTACATGAACAGCAGGTTCCACCTTTAATTTATATCCTGATTGCCGCGGCAATACTTATAGGCTCCTTAATTGGCTGGCTGATAGCAATAAAGGTGGAAATGACGAAAATGCCGGAATTGGTCTCTTTGTTCAACGGCTTTGGCGGTGCCAGTGCAGCGCTTATAGGGTTGGTAGAATACAGTAAAAATGTAAATAACATTACCCAGTCTACCACCATAGTTTCTGGCATAATAATCGGGGCCATTACATTTTCCGGCAGTTTAATTGCCTGGGGCAAACTAAACGGCTCGTTAAAAAGTGTGGTGAGGATACCCTACTACAATATCATAAACAACCTTGTAATTATTGGAATTGTCATTTTTGCGGCATTTATGGTCGCTACAGGCGTAGATAGTCAACTACTATTATATACGTTTTTGGCCTCAGGCCTGATCTATGGCATTCTATTTGTCCTTCCCATAGGGGGAGCGGATATGCCAGTGGTAATTTCTTTATTGAATTCTTTGACAGGTATTGCTGCTGCCATTACAGGGATACTTTATAACAATATGGTGATGCTCGTTGGGGGTATTTTGGTAGGATCTGCCGGTATTATTCTAACGGTNGCCATGTGCAGGGCCATGAACAGGACTTTGGGTTCCGTAATTTTTGGTGCATTTGGAGGAGCAGCTACCGCCNTAGGNGANAATAAGGCCTTAGGGTCTATAAAGAGCACCAATCCCAGTGATGCGGCCATTATGATGAATTACGCCAACCAGGTGGTGATAGTTCCTGGTTATGGCCTGGCAGTGGCACAGGCCCAACATGTAATACATGAGTTGGAAGAGCTATTGACAAAAAAGGGGGTGAACGTAAAATATGCCATTCATCCGGTAGCAGGGCGTATGCCGGGCCACATGAATGTACTATTGGCGGAATCCAATGTGGAATACAATATGCTGGTTGAAATGGAAGATATCAATCCCCAGTTTAGCAATACCGATATAGTACTGGTTGTTGGAGCTAATGATGTTGTTAACCCTGCTGCGCATAACAATCCAGCGAGCCCAATTTACGGTATGCCTATTTTGGATGTGGAAAATGCCAAACATATCATCGTAAACAAACGCAGCATGAACGCTGGTTATGCCGGGATAGAGAATGAGCTTTTCTATAATTCCAAAACCTCCATGCTTTTCGGAGACGCCAAGGCTGCGCTGACTGATTTGGTGGCCGAATTGAAAAACATGTAATCATCCCCTTGGTAGTATTTTGACCTATTCTATAAGGAGAATCACTTTGAAGGATTTGGATTGTGTTTTCCAGTTTAGGGAGTTTAAAGGTAGTTGCATCTTGGAATTGCGGAGCACTCCCCTTATTAACACTTGGATCATATAGGATAATGCCTTAGTATTTGTCCCAGATTCAAGTGAAAAGTGTTATCAAAAAAAATGGGAGTCCCATTTAGCCCTATCTATGGCTGGGTAGCGTCTAACAGATTAGGAAACACCTATCACTCGAAAACTATATGTCGGCTCATATTTTCCTCAACGGACATAAAGGATTCTACCCCTTTTATGCCTTCAATGGTTAAAATAGCATCCTGGTATACCTTCCTGTAGTGCATACTATCTTTGGCATGCATTTTAAGAAAAATATCAAATTTACCGGTACTGTGATGAATTTTAACTATTTCCGGTACCTTGCGTAAGGCTTCAATAACCTGTTTGTACATAAAACTTTCCCGTAGATAAACTCCTAAGAAAATAGTCATTTTCCACCCTATTTTACTGTAGTCCAAATTAAGGGTTGAACCTTTTATCAACCCAAGGTTTATCATTTTTTTGGTTCTTGCATGGACTGTCCCTGGTGAAATACCTGCCTTTTTCGCTACTTCGGTATAAGGCATCTGGGCATTATCTGCCAGTAAACTTAAAATTTTGAAATCCATTTCATCCATTCTATCTTTCATAGTGCTCAATATTAGATAATCCAGGCCTANCAAATTTGCCAGCACCTCNGTAATATTTACCAAATGCTGTGTTTTATTCTGATAATTGTTAGTTTCAGTAAATTTAATTCATCATTTATCGAAAAACACCAATAATATGATAATAAAAGAACACAAAAATAATTTTATATCATTTTTCATAAGTAGGATTTTTCATATTCATAAATAGCTATTATGCCACCTGCTTATTGGTCTATTTAACTTCATTTCCGATCTTCCATCACATGTATTATCTGTCCTTTTATTGTCTTAAATAGCCCTTTGTTCTATTTACCATTGTTAAGTGGTTAGGTAATGTTTATTTGATAATCGGTTGCTACCAATATCAAACCTACACCTCCTTTTTTAAAATCGATTTGGCTCACCAAAACGATGATGTACAAACGGAATCGAGAACCTTATTTGCAGTTAACATTAGGTAATTCAACATAATTAAGGTAACTTTGTACATGTTCTGCACTACAGAACAGTCAAAATAGTATTACCTATTGCCAATTTGCAGTAGTTCGTTAAGCAATTATCACAAGATTTTACTTCTCGTTTTTTTACACATTTTGAAGTAATTTATTGTTTAACTAATTCTTTCATTTATTAAAAATCTATCTTTTCCAACATCAGTAGGCTCCGATTTTTCAAAAACACTAAAAAAACGTGTTTCCGAATATTTCAAAAGCACTAAAAAATCTAGGCATGGCAACCGTCAAATGCTTTTTAAAAGCATCGTAATGTTATTGCTGTTTTTTACCCCTTTAGCAACTATTATTTTCTTTCCTCCCACAAGTATCCTGTTATTGTTCGGATTGTACATATTGAGTGGTTTGGGTATGGCCGGTATAGGCATGGGAGTAATGCATGATGCCATTCACGGGTCCTTTTCCAAGAATAAAATGGTCAATAAAATTATGGGCTATACCATCAACCTTATTGGTGCAAATGACAAGGTCTGGAGGTTGCAACATAATGTTTTGCACCATAGTTATACCAATATCGAGGAACATGACGATGATATAAACGCCCCATTTTTCTTGAGGTTTTCACCTCACGCCAAAAAGAACAAACTTCATAAGTATCAACATTATTACGCTTGGTTCTTTTATGGTCTATCAACAATTTCATGGGTCACCTCTAAAGATTTTGTCCGATATACCAGATATTACAAAATGGGACTGGTTAAAAACAGAAGGACCTATATTGAAGGAATTCTTAAGATTATGGCTTGGAAAATAATCTATTTTTCATATGCTTTGGCTTTACCCATACTATTGACCTCTATTTCTCCTTGGGTAATAATTTTGGGCTTTTTGGCCATGCACTTTGTAACTGGCCTATGCATCACATTGGTCTTTCAGACGGCGCACATTATGCCCAATGCTTCATTTCCTCTACCAGACAACAATGGAAATTTGGAATCCGAGCGTTTGGCCCACCAATTGGAGACCACTTGTAATTATGCGCCAAACAGTGCACTATTATCGTGGTTGGTCGGTGGACTAACCAATCAGATAGAGCACCATCTTTTTCCTAACATTTCACACATACATTATCGTAAAATTGCACCAATCGTACAACGTACCGCGGAAGAGTTTGGTTTACCGTATCACTCCAACGGATCTTTTGCCTCGGCAATTTTCGAACACTTTAAAATGTTGCGGGATTTGGGACGAATGGAATTACAACCAATTCCATCCCATCACTAATTATATATTTTTTGCCATACATAAAAAATAAAGGACAAGATTGCCAGGCAGAAGACTTATGCCAAGGTTAGATATTCAATTACCTATCACGTTATCAACATATTGGGAGGAATCCATTTGGGTAAAGTAATCCCAATAGTTCTTCGAAACCTACTGTGGCAGGGCCGCGTTGGCACTTTTGACCAGCTTGTCCGTATTATTCCGTTTGCTATTGATTTGATTCCAATCTTCTTGTCCTTCATGTGATACTTTACAACAAGATGGAAAAGTCCCGTATAATGGGTCCTCATGGACAATAGGGATATATCTCCGTAGAAGTTTGGTATGGCCAAATAGGTTTTTGGGTCCAGATCTTCCGACCTGCCCTGGGCGAAAAGGCCAATTTCTGCATTATTTAAAGGGTTTGCCAACAAAAGTAGTGTAGCAAACAGTTAGTACAGGGTCTTAACGTTCCTTGGATTATGATACAGAATGTTCCAATTGGTGCTATTGATGTGCAAATAAAGTTGCAATAAATAGTAGCCTTTAGCGTTATTTTATACTTAAATTGTGAGTGCTTGGATGCATTGATAGCTGGGCATAAATACTAATTCCTACACATGTTTAGAATAAAAATTCTATTTATCACAATCCTTTTTCTATTAATTGCGTGTACAGAAGAAGATTCTTCCAGTGAAAAAGAGAAAGAAATAATTCAAAATATCCTGATCGAATTAAATATTGAAAACGACGTTGTTAGCACTTCAGAGGAAATTACCATAACATTAACTGGAGATACGCTTATATCGAAATTAGAAGTGCTTATGGATAATGGTATTATTCATGATTTCAACTCTCCACCTTATACGTTAACGCTGGA
>JGI24723J26617_10002516_pt1 | contig 14323 bp, 14 predicted proteins | sample Cruoilmetagenom6_FD_26617 | JGI IMG/M metagenome (IMG submission 26617)
GGTTGAGGATCTTATGAAAAAAATCGTAAAGCTCTCCTTTAGTGATGTTAGCTCCTTGTTGGATCAAAGAAAAAATATCTGCGTTTTTATCTCCTGAGAATTTCTTTTCCGAAGTAAAAAATTCAACCGAATCACCTGCAAAATTTTCTTGTAACCAACGATATCCCGTTGCTGTGTTGATGTCTTTGGNGAGATCTGTTACTTTAATCATGATAAGCTTCATGACCTCTTCCTCTANTTTGAACAAAAACAACTGCTGAGACGAAATATTTTCGAGATAGCGTGCTTTAGTCAGTACGCCTTCCCAAACGAGATCACTAAAAACGTCGATCTCCTCTTCAGCTACTTCTGGCTTTTGTTCTTTGATGGTACTCCATTCACTTGCTGTGATAGACTGTGTTGCTAAAAAAGTAATAAATTCTTGATGTAATTCGTCAAGTTGTTCTTTGGTAAGTCTTGCGTATTTCATTGTATTAAATGTTGGGTGTTAGATGCTGGCTNCTGGGTGTCTTGTCTCCGACGAGTGAGATACGAACGAGAGGAAACCATGAACGATTTNCTGGCAAGTTGTACTATACGTTTAAAGTCTGAGGTATGAGCTTGCTAGTTGAACTATTAGATTCGTCTTCNTCTTTCTCTAAAAGAAAAAACCCTCCTCAATAAAGAGAAAGGTTTNTTAATTAATTTCCGAAGAAAGATTATTTCGCTTCTGCTACCACATCAAATGAGAATGTAGCAATTACATCTCTGTGGAAACGAATGGTTGCATCATACAAACCAGTACGTTTGATAGCTCCACCTGCGATAGAAATAAATTTCTTATCGATAGAAACACCTTGCTTCTCTAAAGCTGCTGCTAAATCTGCGTTGGTTACCGAGCCAAAAAGCTTGTCACCTTCACCTGTTTTAGCTGTGATCTTGAACTCTTGCAATTGGTTCAATTTATCAGCTTCTTGTTGCGCTGCGTCAACAATCTTCTTTTCTTTATAAGCACGTTGCTTTAACGTCTCTGCTAATACTTTTTTAGCAGAAGGAGTCGCCAATATCGCGTGACCTTGTGGAATCAAGAAATTTCTTCCATAACCGTTTTTTACAGTAACCAAGTCATCTGTAAAACCTAAGTTCTCTACGTCGTTTTTTAATATAAGTTCCATGTCCTTTTGCTTTTTATTTTAATAAATCTGCTACGTAAGGCATTAAAGCCAAGTGGCGTGCACGTTTCACGGCAACAGCTACTTTACGTTGGTATTTTAATGAAGTTCCTGTTAAACGGCGTGGTAAAATTTTACCTTGCTCATTTACAAACTTCAATAAAAAGTCTGGATCTTTATAATCGATGTATTTAATACCCGACTTCTTAAAACGACAATATTTCTTCGCTTTATTTGTCTCAATATTTAACGGAGTTAAATATCTGATCTCTCCGTCTTTCTTTCCTTTTGCTTGTTGTTGTAAAGTTGCCATGGATTACGCTGTTTTTTTGTTACGGTTTCTTCTTTTCTCTGCCCAAGCAATTGCATGCTTATCTAAGGCAACAGTTAAATAACGCATCACGCGCTCGTCACGTCTAAAAGCTAATTCCATTTCATTGATAGCTTCACCGTCTACGGTGTATTCGAACATGTGGTAAAATCCACTTTTCTTGTGTTGGATTGCGTAGGCTAATTTTTTTAGCCCCCAGTCCTCTTTTGATATCATCTTAGCACCTTTAGAAACAAGAATATCTTCGTATTTCTTTACTGTTTCCTTTATCTGTTCTTCAGATAAAACGGGATTTAAGATGAAAACAGTTTCGTAATGATTCATAAATAAATCGATTCAATTATTAGTATTAACTCTAGGCACTCTGCCAAGAGCGTGCAAAAATACTACTTTATTTGCAATCTACAAACCTTATTTGCGGAAGAAATAATTATCTCTAAATGTTAAATTAAAATTATAAATCGGATGAAACGATTAACTTTTACGATAAAAGTTAAAAAAAGTTGCCATTCATCGATTTTTTGGCTATCATTGTAAGAATATAAAAGACAAACCCCGTGGATAAACCTGTACTTAAATGTGCTATCGTGGACGACTCTACGTTGCAGCGACTCTCTATCGTAAAACTCATTGAGAATCACCCCTCATTAAATTTAGTTGCTGAATATAACAATGCAATTGAAGCTAAAATGGGACTGGCCAATACCGATATTGATCTCATCTTTCTCGATATTGAAATGCCAATTCTTTCTGGTTTTGACCTTTTAGATGATCTTACTCATAAACCACAGATTATTTTTGTGACCGGTAAGACCAAATATGCCTTTAAAGCGTTTGATTATGACGCGGTTGATTACCTTCGGAAGCCTATATCAAAAGAACGTTTTTTAAACGCCGTTCATAAAGCGCTTACAAATTACAAACTTAAAAATGATGATGGCTTTGATGATGAAGATTTCATCTTTGTAAAAAGCAATTTAAAAAAGCGAAAAGTATTTCTTAATGAACTCCGTTATATAGAGGCGTTAGGCGATTATGTAAAGCTCGTTACCGAGCATGATGCACTTGTTGTGCTATCAACAATGAAAGCTTTTGAATCCCTACTCCCTGCAGAACGTTTCTTACGNATTCACAAATCATACATCGTAAATCTTGACAAAGTAGAGCGTTANAATAGTAAGGTGATCGAACTCGACAAAGAAGAACTTCCTTTAAGTCGTAACCGCAAAGCCGACCTGATTGAAGCTCTTTCTGCACAACTGCGTAATTAATAGTGATCAACATCTAAGGTAACCCGAACGGTTGAAAATTCTTTTAACGCATTAAAACTTCGTTGAATTTTTCCAATATACATTTTAGTCTTTGCTAATGATTGTTTCTTCGGAATCTTGATCAACACATTCGTGATATACAAATTTCGAATTCTAGCAACAGGCGGTGCTTCTGGCCCTAAAACATTTTCCTTTAACTGAAGCTCCAAGGCCTGTGCATACCATACAGAGGCTTTTTGCATTTTCTGAAGATTCCTATCTTTAAACGTAATCTTGATGGTTCTATAAAACGGCGGATATTTATATTGATGACGTTCGGTGGTTTGCTGATCATACATCTCCTGATACGCATTNNTACTTACCTGCTGCAAAATTTGATGAAACGGATTAAATGTCTGTATCAATACCTTCCCGCGTTTTTTGGTACGCCCTGCCCTACCCGCAACTTGTTGTAACAATTGAAAACTGCGTTCATGTGCGCGAAAATCTGGAAAATTCAATAAATTATCTGCATTCATCACCCCTACCAACCGAACATTCCTAAAATCCAATCCTTTGGCCAACATCTGGGTTCCCACCAAAATATCGATCTCCATATTTTCGAGTCGGTCGATCAATTTTGCATACGCATGTTTTCCCCTGGTTGTATCTTGATCCATGCGCGCAATGTTCTTTTCTGGAAACAGTGCTTTTAGTTCCGTTTCAATTTGCTCGGTACCAAAACCTTTATTATCCAAGGTTTCACTTCCGCAGGCCATACACGAAATAAGCATCGCCATATGATAGCCACAGTAATGACAACGCAGTTCATTTTTATATTGATGATAGGTCAAACTAACATCACAATTAGGACATTGCGGCGCGACACCACAGGTTGTGCATTCAACGATCGGTGAAAAACCGCGTCTGTTTTGAAATAAAATTACTTGTTCTCCATTCGCTAAAACTTCCCGTATTTCTTCTAACAAACGATCACTAAAATGACCTGTCATCTGCTTTTTACGGTGCTTCTCCTTAATATCGACCAATTCTATTTCAGGCATCAGTACATTTCCGAAGCGCTTCTTCAAAGTCACCCAACCGTATTTACCCGTTTCAGCATTGTGAAAACTTTCTAAAGAGGGCGTGGCACTTCCCATCAAAATTTTTGCTTGATGTAGATTTCCCAATACAATCGCGGCATCTCGCGCATGATAGCGTGGCGATGGATTGTATTGTTTAAATGACGGCTCATGTTCTTCATCTACGATTATGAGTCCGAGATCTTGAAACGGCAAGAATAATGAAGAGCGTGCCCCAATTACAATTTGAGCCTTCGGTTTTCCTACCAATACATTTTTCCAAACCTCTACGCGTTCATTTACAGAATATTTTGAATGATAAATCGCTACTTTTTCAGCAAAATAATGCTGGAGTCGGCCAATGAGTTGCGTGGTGAGCGCAATTTCTGGCAGCATGTATAAAACCTGTTTCCCTTTTTTAATTGCTTCGGAAATAAGTTGGACATAAATTTCCGTTTTTCCACTAGAGGTCACGCCGTGAAGTAAGGTCACTTCCTGCGTTTTAAATGTTTCTTTAATTTCTGAAAGCGCCAATTGTTGCGCTTCGCTAAGTGTTTTTACTTCGGAAGCGGCTTCACCTGCATACTCAACACGATCTTTTTGAATAAAGTATTCTTCCAAAACACCTTTATCTATAAGCGCTTTAAGCACCGAAGCGGTGGCGTCACTTTTCTTTTGCAGGCTAACGGAATCGATTGGTTTTTTACTTTGCGACTGCAACATAAAAAGAGTCATTAACACGGCTCGTTGCTTAGGCGCCCGCGTCATATCATCTAAAAGCGCACGAAGTTTTTCCTCGTCATTATAAAGNGTATGTAGTTTTACATAGCGCTTTAATTTGGGTGTATATTGTTCATAAACCTCTTCATGTACCGTAATAACTTCTTTCTCCAACAACCGTTGCAACACCTTAACTACGTTATGTTGATCTAAAATGGAACGAATATCGTTAATGTNTAGCTGCGACTGATGCTGCAGCGCTTCGTAGACCACGAACTCTTCATCGGTCAAGGTGTTTTCTTGCGNTGTGAGATCGGCTGTAGTATTAAGCGAGATGACGGTTTCACTTTCAAGTAAGAATGCACTNGGCAATGCGGCCTTAATTACTTCGCCCAACGTGCACATATAATACGATGCCATCCATTCCCAATGTTTAAGCTGACTTTGGGTGATCAAAGAAGATTCATCTAGAATATGATCAATCGATTTGGTTTCATAACCTTGTGGCGCCTGATCATGCACTTGATAGACAATTCCTGTGTAGATCTTCGACTTCCCGAAGGGTACCGCCACCCGAAAGCCCTGTTTTAAAAACGCGGCCTCGTCTTTATTTACGCTATACGTAAACGTTTGCTTTAAAGGAATGGGTAATATGACGTCTATAAAGAACAAATTGGCAATGGGTTGATTAGTTAATTGGGTGTTGGATGTTAATTAAAAAATATGATTTGGCTCCCTCTACACGAGTTACTCGTTGGCCATTATTTACGCTCAACGAACTAGCTACATGCATAAGCGATAAAAATAGAAAAGGCTGCCCACTTAATGAACAGCCTTTGCTTTATTTTATGAACAAACCCTATTCTGCTCGTTGCCAATATTGCGTTCTTCCCAACAGGGAAAAACCAACATAACCACGAACCTTCAATTTATTGGGTTCTTCGAGTGTAATATAACACTTGTATAATTTACCATTTTCTGGATCTAAAACCTTTCCATCGGTATATTCATCACCGTCTTTAACCAAACCTTTGATAAAAACCAACCCTACGATAGGCTTATTAGCATCATCTCCGGGGCAATTTTGACAGGTTGCATTTTTTGGAGCATCAGGATCAATTACTTCTAAGATTTTTCCGTAAGCTTTACCGTCNTTTTCAAAGATCTCAACGATCGATTTTTCAATACCCGTCTCGTCATCAATGGTTTTCCATTTTCCGAAGACATCTTGAGCGGTTACATTTCCGAAGAGAAACAACGCAAGTAAAAGACTTGTGATAAATTTCATCATCGTTTATTTACCTAACATGGCTTTCTTAAGCTTATTATCTGCTGGGTCGCTTCCTAACCAAATTCCGAATAAAGCCTTTTTAAACGCCATACCTTTGATGGTTCCAAGCTCTTTTCCATTTTTGTAAGCCACGACTCCTTTTCCTTCTTGATGGGTGATATCGAAGATATTTCCTTCTGTGATCTCCTCGCTAAAGAATGTAATAAATTTGTCGATTTCCGTTTTTAACGGTGCCATATTTCCATCGGTTGACGCTTCAAAACCATCTAATACGGCTTCACTCATCGCTTCACTAGAAACGAAACCTGAAGTAATGACCAATTTAATGGCCATATTCCCTGCACCATTAATGATTGTTTTTGCATCACTTGATTTCGCGGGTAAATAAAGACCTCCTGAATATAGTTTTAAAACCATAGCTTTCTTACGAATGCCGGCTCCATTGAGCATAAGTTCTTCGCCTCCAAAATTAACTGTATTTGGTAAAGTAACTTCCCCTACTTGGGTTTGTGCTGTTGCAAGATTCATACTTACTAAAGCCACAAAAATCATGAGTATTTTTTTCATCTGTTGGGTTTTTTAATTAATTATTAAGTTCGTTATTCATTTTATCTTTAAGTCGCTGCAGCGATACATTCAATTCGAAGCCGAGCAACAGTAAATTTGAGTTTATCCAAATATATAGCATCATGATCAAAATTGCTCCTAACGAACCATAAAGTTCATTATAGGTTGAAAAATTATTGATATAAACTCCAAAAAAGTATGTTGTCAATATGAACAANAGNGTTGTGACCAAGGCTCCAGGCGAGAAAAAGCGTGAACTTCTACCTTCCTTCGTACCAAAATAATAAAGCGTTGCAACAGCTATATAGATCATACTGATAAAGACCGTAATTTGCAGGGTTTTGATCCATAAAAGATCATTACTAATATAATCATACCCTTTAAACGTATTGATCGCGTATTCACCATACAATATCACTCCTACCGTAACAAGCAACAACAATGCCAAAACAATAGAAACCCCTAGTGCTGCAAAGTATTGCCGAAAGAATGTGCGATTGATCGTGACGTGGATTGAATATTCAAANGCACTNAAAATTGAATTTACTCCGTTGGCTGCTAAAAAAATCGATAAAATAATAACAAAAGATAGCAACCCGCCTCTTGGATTCACCGCAATATCGGCTATTACAGGGTAAAACAGATCTGATGTTTGTGCAGGAAGTAACGACTCAATAAAAATTAGAAAGCGCGTTTGAAATCCCTCTACTGGCACATAGGGAATCAAGTTTAGGATAAATAACAAGAAAGGAAATAAGGCGACAAAAAAGCTATAGGCAACCGAACTTGCTCTGGAAGAAAAAGTTCCTTCTATGATCCCATTGATATAAATGGTCAATAGATCATGAAGCGACAATCCTTTAAACCCAGGAATCACAATCCGTTTGCTTATGTCCACAAAAAAGGTCCAAACGGGCACCAGTGTTCTTTCATAAAGTCGGGTGACCCATACATGTACTTTATTCGTTGGTTTCGCCGAATTCTCGTCTGCCATTAAACAGCTTTTAAACTAAGATCCATNTTATAGACCGAATGTGTTAATGCGCCACTGCTTATATAATCTACGCCACATTCTGCATACTTTCTAGCCGTTTCTAATGTAATTCCACCACTAGATTCCGTGAGGCAGGTATCGCCTATCATGGCAACAGCCTTACGGGTATCTTCATAATTGAAATTATCGATTAGGATGCGATAAACACCTGTTGATCGTAAAATTTCTTCAATTTCAGAAAGGTCTCGAGCTTCTACAATGATTTTAAGATCAAGGTGATGATCTTCAAGATATTCTTTCGTTTGCGCAATGGCTTTGGTTATTCCACCACAGAAATCGATATGATTATCTTTTAGCATGATCATATCGTAAAGTGCAAATCGGTGATTTTCACCACCACCAATCTTTACAGCCCATTTCTCTAATGCTCTAATTCCAGGTGTCGTTTTGCGAGTATCTAGAATCTTTGTTCCAGTGCCTTCCAATAATTTTACATACGCATGGGTCTTTGTTGCAATTGCACTCATTCGCTGCATAGCGTTCAACACCAGGCGTTCACTTTTTAAAATGGACTGGGAGTTTCCTGAGACGTAATAAACAATATCACCGTACTTCACTGGAGATCCGTCAGGTATTTTAATGTCCATTTTTAATCCCGGATCTACAAAATCGAATACCAGTCTAGCAAATTCAACCCCTGCGATAATTCCTTCATCTTTTACCAACAATTTTGCCTTTCCTTGTGCATCATACGGTATACAAGCTAACGAACTGTGATCGCCATCACCCACATCTTCGCGAATAGCATTCGCAATTATTAAATCCACTTCCTTGTTGAATCTTTTATCTGAAATCATGGCAAATCAATTTTTAGCTAATTTATAAAAACCGTAGCAGTATGCCGCGCACCTTATGAGATTTTTAGCACGATAGCAATTCTATCAAGATGTATTAATTTGTTCGGTTATAAGTGCTTTAACTACCTTTGCCTAGAATACCTGCGACATGAAAATTACACTTTTAGCCATTGGCAAAACCGATAGCAAACAGCTAAAACAGCTTATTGACGACTATACCAAGCGACTTGGTCATTATGTTTCTTTTTCTTTGGAAGTTATTCCAGATCTAAAAAAAGTGAAGCATCTTTCTGAAGCGCAACAAAAACAGGCTGAAGGTGAGGAAATTTTAAAAAAAACACAGCCTAGTGATATACTCATCCTACTTGATGAAAATGGAAAAAACTATAATTCGGTTGCGTTTAGTGGGTTTCTTCAGAAGAAAATGAACAGCGGACTCAAAAACTTAGTCTTTGTTATTGGCGGACCGTATGGATTTAGCGATGCAATTTATGATCGTGCCAACGGAAAAATAGCGCTATCGGCTATGACCTTTTCACACCAAATGGTTCGTTTATTCTTTATTGAGCAGTTGTATCGTGGTTTTACCATTCTTCGGAATGAGCCCTATCACCATCGATAGCATTGTCGCATGAGGTACGAGATAAATTAGTCGATGCGAATCTTTTTGTAATCTGATTTTTTTGCGAAGAGAAAGCGATACGAATTAACACCTTCAAAATTAGGCGGAATTGTCACCTCAATGATCTGTCCTCCCTTTTTATAGATCTTAACGATATTCCCTTCACGGGTTTTCGAATCGATCAACTTAAACTTCAAACTTGCAATTTGATTTAAGAAAGATTCGTAGTAAATCTTATCGCGGAAATAAATTTCTATAGCACTAGAATTATCAACTTCAGAATAATAATAGGTACTAAAATAAACCGCTGTATCCTTCATGGGATCAAATTTCGGACGATCAAAAACAAATTTTGCATTTCCGTAGTTCTTCTCCGTTTCATCAGTCGCTAAATAGAAATGCCAATTATTAGAAATCATATATTCCTGCACCTCACCTAAACTTTGATCACAGAGATCAATAAGTTGTGTACTGGTTAATTTTTGACCAAAAGACAGGCTTGTAATCAATAAAGTGGCTAGGATAAGTACTTTCTTCATAATCATTTTTGATTCTTCAATATTACTATTTATTGTCAATATACGCAACTGAGCTTTCAACAAGCGTACCAAAATTTTACATGAGGGAACAATCTAGGAAGTCGGTTGCCATATGTAGCAGCAATCCTATAGCGACAATTCGTGTTTTCTTCGGAAGTAATAACAATATATAAATTGCTATAGCATAATAGGAATGCAACGGATGAAAACCAACGCTACAGCGATCTGCCATAAAGATAGGGTTGGCCAAAAGATGGTCTAGATCAACCAACATGGTCGCCAATAAAATTAGATATGCTTTAAGCCAATATTCCCTAAAAAAAAACCACGCAATAAAAGCTGGAAATATAAGATGAAGACTGTAATGAATGACTGTTTGGAACATTACATATATTTCAAAATGTTCTTTTTCCACGTTGAATATGGCGAAAATTTGATAGGAAGTTCAAACCATGTAGGTTTGTCTAAGATACTTTTGTAGTGGCTAAATGTTTTAAATCCTGCTTCACCATGATAACTACCAATGCCACTATGACCAACACCTCCGAAAGGAAGATTTGGATTGCTAAAGTGCATAACCGCATCGTTCATTGCGCCGCCACCAAAGGAGAGCTCTTTGCGTAATTTTCGTTTTTTCTTCTTACTCGAAGTAAAAATGTAGCACGATAATGGCTTGGGTAGCTCACGCACTTGCGCAATAGCCGCATCTAGTGACGTGTACGATATTACGGGTAAAATTGGACCGAAAATCTCTTCTTGCATTACCTTATCTTTAAAAGTAACGTTCTTTAATAAGGTAGGTTGAATATACCGATCTGCTCGATCTTTTTCANCTCCATAAACCACATCGCCAGAATCTAAAAGTTTCTCTAAACGCTCAAAATGCTGATCACTAATTATTTGAACATAATTTTCATTATCAAAATGATACCTTGCCTGTTCGATTTCTCGTTGGGCGTATTCCAAAAACTCAGCTTCAATTTGTTTATCAATCATCACATAATCTGGCGCTATACACGTTTGACCTGCATTTAAAAATTTAGACCAAATAAGTCGTTTGGCAGTCATTTTTAGGNTGCAGTCTGCCGTGATAAAAGCAGGACTCTTACCTCCTAATTCTAGTGTTACGGGTGTCATGTGCTTTGCAGCTGCTTGATAAACGATCTTTCCTACTTTGGTACTTCCCGTAAAGAATATTTTGTCAAATTTCTGTTCCAGCAAGGCTGTTGTTTCAGGAACACCNCCTTCAATAACTTTTAGAAACGACGGATCGAAGTTTTCATTAACCAGTTTGGCAAGGAGTTTTGATGTTTCCGAAGCGATCTCGCTCGGCTTAATAATTGCTGTGTTTCCGGCAGCTATTACACCAACTACGGGGCCGAGAGAAAGCAAATACGGGTAATTCCATGCGCCAATGACCAAGCAAACACCAAGCGGTTCTGGGATAATATAACTAGATGCAGGAAAGTTTGGCAAGTTGGTAGCTACCTTCTGCTTCCGTGACCAGCGACCTAACTTATGCTTAGCTTCTGTAATGTCCTTAAATAAGATCCCTAATTCAGTAAGGTGGGTTTCTAAGGCAGATTTTTTAAAATCGGTGTAGATCGCTTTGTTTAAAGAAGGAAGATTGTCTTTAAGCACTTTTTCGAGACGCCTTAGCTCATTTAGACGGAAGGAAATATCTTTTGTTGCGTGGGTATTAAAAAAGCTTCTTTGAGTATCTATATATCTTTTCATTTGAAAAACACTTGAACTATAAATATAGAATAAGGAACTGGCTTTTAAATAAAGTTAACCAATCTTTAGCACTTCCGAAGAAAGGAAAAAAAATTACTTTTTCCTATTTAGCACGCGATACTCATCATAACATTCGCTAATGGCATCGAGAATTTGCAAGTCGTTTGCCGTACGAATAAAGTCTTTTGAATAACTACATTTATTGAGAATCTCGTCGATATCCACACGCTCTAACTGCAATACTGCCATCAATGTTTCGCGATCGTATTTGGATTGCAACAAGGTTCTAATTTCGTCATCCTCCTTCATCTTCCGCAATTTCCGCATTTGATGGGGTTTTGAACCAAAGACATTATATAGAAAATCGGCCGGATTGAAAATAGCATTCAGCACTTTGGTCACAGCACCTGGAGAGGTACTTCCGCCCTCATAACCCGTGCTCAAACCAGAAATTCTATAACGATAGTTATCNTAGATAGGAATGGTTTTAGCGTCAACCTCAACATATCCAGTTAGCTGTACAGGTCGCACTACGACTTCCTCAAGGGCTATACCTAATTCGGTCATTTTGATCTTAATATCACCATACTTTAACCAATCATTATTCACACGAACGCGAATCGATTTAAAACCTAGATAGCTAAAATATAGGGTNTCATTAACAGTGGCTCGAATCTTAAATTCTCCTTTTTCATTAGATGTTGCACCAACAACACTGTTTAAATTAACAATGTTTACGTTTTCTAATGGTCTATCATTTGCATCGTTAAGTACTGTACCTTCAATAACTGGAGGTTGTACAATAGACTCTTGAGACCAAGCGCCTATAGAGCATAAAATTAAAGAAGTAAGGAGAATTATCTTTTTCATAGTGATCGCTTCGTAAATATACGATATAGACGATAATTTTCTACCAAAATTTCGTCAAGCTTCAAATTAGTATTAAAAATTGTGTTATCGAATCTCAGAATTAGTCACGTTTTCTTCGACGGCCACCAGTTCCACCTGCATTAGGCTTCGCTTTACCACGACGTTTTCCACTGAATTTAGATTTGCTGTCATCGCTTCCGCCATAACTCCCGCGTTTTTTAAATCCACCTTTACTTCCACCACGATCTGAAGAACCTTCACGGCCTCTTCCACGTCCGCGACCACGGTCTCTTCCACCACCACTGCTACGTCCGCCACCACGTCCGCCGCGATCTGTTGAGATCTCGATATTTACCTTACGACCTTCTAATTCAAAATCGGCAAAGACCGACATTACAAGCTCTTGATGTTTTTTATCTGTATTAAAGAATGAAAAAGTATCCTTAACGTCAACTTTATATACGTCGTCCTTATCCAGACTCAAGATATCGCGTAAAAAGTCTTTTAAACTCATCCAATCAAAGTCGTCTTTACCTCCAATATTCAAGAAATAACGAACGCTATCTACATCTTCAGTATAGCTTGTTGGATCTCCTGCTGAACTATTAAGGTCTTTGGCTTTTTTATAGTAATTGTAAAAACGTGTAAACTCTACCGAAAATACTTTTTTAATCAATTCTTCTTTACTGAACGATTCCAGTACTTCATTTATATTCGGTAAGTACGCATCAATATCGTGATTGATCTCAGTTTCTTTGATATTATTGGCTAAATGAATCAACTGCTTTTCGCAAATTTCCATTCCTGAAGGAATTTCTTTCTTTACAAAGCTCTTCTGAATGATCTTTTCAATACTTCTGATCTTTCTCACTTCACTCTTAGACACGATCACCATCGAAATTCCATCTTTTCCCGCACGACCGGTACGACCACTACGGTGCGTATACGTTTCGATCTCATCAGGAAGTTGATAGTTAATTACGTGCGTAATATCATCAACATCAATTCCACGTGCAGCAACATCAGTCGCTACAAGCATTTGAATTTGACGTTTTCTAAAAGAATTCATCACCATATCACGCTGATTCTGACTCAAATCACCGTGAAGCGCACCTGCGTTGTAACCATCATTGATTAATTGCTCGGCAACTTTTTGTGTGTCACGTTTCGTTCTACAGAATACAACCGAAAAGATATCCGGATTGGCATCTGCTAAACGTTTTAGAGCCGCATAGCGATCTCGTGTATTTACATGATAATATTCATGAGTCACATTTTCAGCACTCACGTTTTTAGATCCTACAGTCACCTCAATTGGATCATGCATGAATTTTTTTGCAATACTAGACACTTCTTTAGGCATGGTAGCACTAAAAAGCCATGTACTTTTTTCTTCTGGCGAGTGCGAAAGAATTTCTGTGATATCTTCATAGAAGCCCATATTCAGCATCTCATCAGCCTCATCAAGCACACAATATTCAATTTTTGAAATATCGATCATACGACGACCAATCATATCTTTCATACGACCTGGAGTCGCTACAATGATCTGAGCGCCTTTTTTAATCTGTCGGGCTTGATCTGTAATACTAGCGCCACCATAAATTGCCACTACGTTAAGTCCTTTCATGTACTTACCGTATTGATTCATCTCATTGGTGATCTGCATACACAGTTCACGCGTTGGTGAAAGAATAAGTCCTTGCGTAGTACGACTTTCGACGTCTATTTTTTGAAGCATCGGAAAGCCGAAAGCGGCTGTTTTACCGGTACCTGTTTGAGCCAAAGAAACCAAGTCGGTATCTTGCTCTAAAAGAATTGGAATTGCTTTTTCTTGAACTTCAGAAGGTTTCTCAAAACCTAAATCTGTGATAGCCTTTAGTAAATTTTCGTTAAGGCCTAACGATTGAAATGTAGACATAAATCTGTTTAAAATGTTTATTTGTGTTGTCTTGAAGCGATAACAAATAAACCACAGCTTCTACAACACCCCTCACCCTGAGGATCTTCGGTTTCTGAATTCTTCAGATTTCGAAGCGGCAAAAGTACGTCTTNATTTAGGAATAAAGGTCAACTACNTAGTATTTGTGATAGTGTTGGGAAATAACANCGTAAAAAACTTGCTATTAGACTTAAAATGAAGGAATTAAAATAACNCGCGGGGTGCTGGGGTGTGTAAAGTAAAAAATCCTCCATATTCCATATTCCATNTTCCCCCTCATCTCCACTACGCTTTAGCCAGAAACTCAATAAGCTGTCTCATGGCCTTTCCACGATGCCCAATTGTATTTTTTTCTTCGGAAGTCATTTCA
>JGI24723J26617_10002523_pt1 | contig 14315 bp, 10 predicted proteins | sample Cruoilmetagenom6_FD_26617 | JGI IMG/M metagenome (IMG submission 26617)
TAGCGCTGTGCATCTAACTTTTTGCTTCACCTACTTCCATGTTTGTCCTTTAAGCTGAAGGGCCGCTTTTAATACGTCTTTCTGGCTGATCTGCCCAACAAGCTTCCCGTTTTCAACAATAGGAAATCTACGATGTTTTGATTCTAAAAACTTACTTACATTCATATTTCCATCGATGGTATCCACATTTTTGGCCATGTGTTGCGCTACCTTCACGTCTTCCATAGGATGGTTGTAATAGCGGCTTTCGCTAATTTGTTTCATACAATCGCCTTCCGAAATGATACCAACTAGCTCATGTTTTTCATTCACTACGGGACCTCCGAAATTTTCTGTTTAATAAGGATCTCCATCACCTCAAGCACCGATTGATCTGGCTTAAAAGTGATCAAATTTCTACTCATATAATCTGCAACAGTGATTTGCTCTGAACCCCCTTTGCGTTCTTTGGCACGTTTGCCCATAAAACTTTTAATTCCCATGTTTTTAAGCTTTTAGTAATTTTAAAGATACTAAAATCAGGATTCAAAAAGGCTAAATCTTAGAACAAGTGCAACAATTGCTCAAAACTCCGTACTTTTAAAAAACCAAACCAAGCAGAACATGAATAGAATTACCGGAATCATTTCCCTCCTCCTCGTATTAGCTCTAATTTATTATAGTTTTTTCAGTTTAATGCCCCAAAAAGGCACTTCAGCAGCACTCCCCGAAACCGAATTTTCAACAGAGCGTGCCCTTGTGCCTCTTAAAGAAATTTCAAAAGAGCCTCATTTCCACGGAAGTGAAGCTCATACCCAAGTTCGTAACTATTTAGTTACTCAACTCGAAGCATTAGGGCTGGCAACCTCGATACAGCAAGGATTTGTATTGAATGAAAGTTGGGGTGGTCTCGATAAGCCCGAAAACGTTGTAGGCGTATTAAAAGGCTCCGGTTCTGGTAAGGCACTCCTCTTACTTTCACATTATGACAGCGCAAAAGTTCCATCGTTTGGCGCCAGTGATGCTGGAAGTGGCGTAGTTACTATTTTAGAAAGTCTTCGTGCATACAAAGCAAGCGGCAAAACACCAACGAATGATATCATTGTTCTTTTTAGCGATGCGGAAGAAATTGGGCTCGATGGAGCGCAACTTTTTGTCAATGAACATCCATTAGCGAAAAATATAGGTCTTGTCCTTAACTTTGAGGCCCGCGGTAGCGGTGGCCCTAGCAATATGATCTTAGAGACCAACGGAGGGAACGCAAACCTTGTTAAAGCATTTGTAGCTGCAAATCCCGACTATCCCGTGGCTTCTTCGCTAATGTACAGTGTTTATAAAATGCTCCCAAATGATACTGATTCTACTGTTTTTCGGGAAGACGGCGATATCGACAGTTACTTTTTCGCGTTTATCGATGATCACTTCGATTACCATACAGCAATGATACTTATGAGAATCTAGACCGAAATACACTACAACACCAAGGCAGTTACCTCTTACCACTGCTACACTATTTTAGTGATGCAGATCTTTCCAATTTAAAAGCAGGTGAAGATTATGTCTATGTAAACGCGCCCTTCGTTAAAATGATCACCTATCCGTTTTCGTGGATCATGCCGATGTTGTTAATTGCTGTCTTATTATTTATTGTTTTGATATTCTTCGGAATTAAAAAAGGAAAACTGAACGGTGCAGCCATTGGAAAAGGATTTCTTGCCACACTAACCGCTTTACTTATTTGTGGTGTTATTGGGTATTTTAGCTGGAGCGTTTTAAAGTGGTTCTATCCTCAATATACCGAAATACAGCACGGTTTCACCTACAACGGCCATTGGTATATCGCCTTTTTTGTTATGCTTTGTTTAGCTATCACCTTCAAAGTATACCGGAAATTTAAGTCAAAAAACAATGTCGCCAGTTTCTTTATCGCGCCACTTACATTGTGGATCCTCATCAACGCGGCAGTTGCCATCTATTTAGAAGGTGCAGCGTATTGGATCATTCCTGTATATTTTGGTCTTATCTCATTGTTTGTGCTTATTCGGCAGAAAACCCCAAGTTTGATCTTACTTACACTTCTTGGAGCTCCGGCATTGTTTTTCTTCGCCCCGCTTATTCAGTTTTTCCCAGTAGGACTCGGATTAAAGATGCTTGTGATCAGCTGTGTCTTTACGGTACTAACCTTCGGGTTGTTGCTTCCTATCTTCGGAAGCTATCGCTGGAAAAACATTTTATCGATCACCTGTTTCCTATTTGCGCTTGCTTTCTTTATAACAGCACATTTCCGAAGTGATTTTTCAGAAACCCGTCAGAAGCCAAACAGTTTGATCTATTATCAAAATGCCGATGAAGGATCGCAATATTGGGTTACCTATGATGACGTTTTAGATGATTGGACCAAGGGATATTTGGGAGACGATCCTAAGCCGGCAAAGGATTATGTTGCGAACGCCGCTGGAAGCAAATACAGCACAGGATATAGTTTTGCTACGGAAGCACCCGAGAAGATCATTGCGCCTTTTGATGTGCGTCTTGACAACGATACGATCATAAACAATGAAAGACACACCACTTTTACCATTCTACCGCGTCGTGATGTGCATGAAATAAGTTTGTATGCCGATAAAGACCTGCCTTTTTCGAATTTTGTTTTTAACGGAAAAGCGGTTTCACAAGACACCGCCAACAATCGTTTTTATAACCGAAAGAACGATGTTCTTTTGCGCTATTTTGTTGCTCATGAAGATTCCTTAGAAGTGCGATATACGGTTCCAAAAGACACAAAAGTTTCTTTTAAGGTTTCTGAATACGCTTTTGATCTGTTAGCGCATCCGCAGTTTAGTATCAATAAGCGACCTAAAAATACAATGCCAAAGCCATTTGTGAACACCGATGCCATTGTAGTACATCGCAGCATTGATATTGATGCGCTTCCGAAGAAAAAGATGAATAGTTTAACACCAACAACCCTTGTCAATGAGTAAGGTTATTGCAATTGCTGGGTTGGGCTGGCTAGGGCTTCCATTAGCGCAGCATGTATCGTTGTTAGGGTATACTGTAAAAGGCTCGGTCACAACGCCCGAAAAAGCCGGAAAACTGCAACAAGCAGGCATTGATGCTTATCCGTTTCAGATAACAGAAAAAAGACTAGAAGGCGAAGTAGAAGCGCTTCTTAAGAATGTTGATGTTCTTGCTATTATGATTCCGCCAGGGCTACGACGCAATACAGGCGCAGATTATGTGCTTAAAATGTCACATTTTTTAACAGCTATTCAAACACATAAGGTACCTAAAGTCATTTTGGTAAGCAGCACTTCGGTGTATGCAGACGATCAAGGAAAAGTAACTGAAAAAGGATATCCCGCAACCCGATACTGAGGCTGGGAAACAACTTTTTCAAGTGGAACAACTGTTTCAAAATGCAACAGGTATTCAAACGGCAGTAGTTCGTTTTGGCGGATTGATTGGCGGAAGCAGACAACCTGTTCGCTATCTTGCAGGGCGTAAAGATCTGAGTGGTGGCTTATCGCCCGTGAATTTGATTCAACGAGGAGATTGTATTCGAATTCTTTCAGAAATAATTAAGCAAGACGCTTTCGGTCATGTTTTCAATGCCGTTCACCCCAATCATCCTATAAAAAAAGACTATTATCAAGCAAAGGCTTTAGAGCTAGGCTTAGAACCACCACAATTTTCAGAAACCACAAAAGACGAAACCTTTAAGGAAGTTCACGGTGTACATATTGAGACTATTCTAGACTATCCGTTTAAATATGAAATATAAAAAAAGGAGCTCGATCGAGCTCCTTTTTACTTTTATTCAGAATAGATTACCAAATACGAACGCGATTTTCTGGCGCTACATACATAGGATCTCCTTCTTTAATATCAAATGCCTCATAGAAAGCATCGATGTTTTTTAAAGGCTCTGTTGCTCTGTACATTCCTGGCGAGTGCGGATCTGTTTTGATCTGTGTACGTAAAGCATCATCACGTGTAAGTGTACGCCATACGGTAGCCCAAGACATAAAGAAACGCTGCTCTGGCGTAAAGCCGTCAATAGCTTCAGGACGTCCTGTTTCTTTATAGTGATTTTGGAGACCGTCAAACGCACCTAATAAACCACCAAGGTCACCAATGTTTTCTCCTAGGGTAAATTTCCCGTTGATAAACACACTGTCCATAACTTCAACTTGGTCATACTGTTCTGCCAAAGCGTTACCTCGTGCCGTAAATTGCTCAAGATCTTCTGGTGTCCACCAGTTCACTAAGTTTCCATCGCCGTCAAAACGCGCACCACTATCATCAAAGGCGTGCGATATTTCGTGACCAATTACAGCACCAATACCACCATAATTAACAGCATCATCTGCTTTGTAATCATAGAAAGGCGGTTGTAGAATAGCTGCTGGGAAAACGATCTCGTTGTTTTGTGGATTGAAATATGCATTTACCGTTTGAGGAGACATTCCCCACTCTGTACGATCTACTGGCTCACCAATTTCTTCCAAATTCTTGTCATTAGCCCATTTGCTAACTGCAGCCATATTTTCAAAATATGAATTCTCTGCACTTACTTCCATGTTTGANTAATCTTCCCATTTGTCTGGGTACCCAATCTTAACTGTAAATTTGTCAAGCTTTTCAACTGCTTTATCCTTGGTTTCAGCACTCATCCACTCTAAGTTTTGNATTCGGTTTTGAAACGCTGCAATCACATCTGCGATCATTTTTTCAGCTTTAGCTTTCGCTTCTGGNGGAAACATCTCGTCAACATATAATTGACCTAGCGCTTCACCCACAGTGTTGTTTACTGTTGCTAATGCACGTTCTTCAGCAGGACGTTGCTCTTTATCACCACGTAAATACTGACTGTAGAATTCCCAGTCTGCTGTCTCGATATCGGTAGATAATTGACCCGCTGCGCTGTTAAAAGTATCCCAGCGAATTAAGGTTTTAATATCTTCAATAGATGACGTTTCTAACATGGTGTTCAACGCTTTCATATAGGTTGGTTGCGTTACGATCAAGGTATCTACTTGCTTTTTAATACCCATATCGGCCATTAACTTCTTAATGTCAATAGAAGGCATCATTGCTTGAATATCGGCTACAGACATTGGGTTGTTAAAGTTTCGCATATCACGACTCTGCACTTTATCTAAGCGNGGTTCAGCTAAGGCTGTTTCCATCGCTAGAATCTTTTTAGCAGAAGCCATCGCCGTTGCTTCGTCATCTCCTAATTTCTGAAGCATCATGGTAATATGTGCAATATANCGCTCACGAATTTCTTTTGANTTAGGATCTTGCTCTAAGTAGAAATCACGATCTGGAAGACCCAAACCTGAGTTAAAAATATACGCAGCATTCATAGAGCTGTCGTTTAAATCAGCTGAAGCACCAAGACCGAAAAACGGTGAGGAAACCGCTGGATTTTTAGCCAATACCGTTTGAAGATCTTCAAGCGTCTTTATCGCTGCAATATCGTCAAGAGCCGGTTGTAATGGTTTTAATCCCGCCGCATTACGCGCCGCTGTATCTAGTTTTGTATTGAAAATAGCCAAGGCTTTTGCTTGATCCGTTCCAGCAGTATACTTTCCGCTTTTTTCAGCTCTATCAATAATATCGAGAACATTGGCATCTGTAGATTTACGCAACATGCTAAATCCGCCCCAAATAGAGCGATCTTCTGGAATTTCGGTGTTTTTCATCCAATTTCCATTCACATAATTATAAAAATCTGCTTTCGGACTTACAGTCGTGTCCATATTTGAAAGGAGTATTCCTCGTTCCACATCATCGGCTTTCGCCATTTTTCCGTCCTTCTCTTTACACGCGCTTACCATTAAGGCAAGAGCAGCAACAGCTAGTGCGGATCTTAAAATTTGTTTTTTCATCGAGTTTTGGTTTTGCTTTTAGCGTTATGGGTCGCTGGTTGTTATTAATTGTTACACTATTTTTGTGTTTTATCCTGTAATTCGGCGCGAAATACCGAATCTAAAAACCGTTTCTGTTTCTCTATTTCCTTTTTCTCGTCATCTTTACGTTGGAAGTCAATATCGTCTTTCTGTAATTTTTCGTTAAGTTGATTGATAAAATTACTTACTGCAATATTAAGTTCTTCAATATTATTGGTCACCGCGGCAGAATCAATTCGATCTCGGTGTACTTGCTGGTATAGTAATTCCGTACGTGTTTTGACAACCAGCAATCTTGCGGTCACTAATTTTGTATTGAGTGTGTCTGGAATTTTCTTTCCTAATGAATCTGTCTGCGTGCGCAAACGTTCTGTTTTTGCCCGAAGTTGTTCTAGGTTCTTTCCTCCCATGGTGGCAGTTTCATCCTTAAAATCTTCCAAAACAGGCCATTGGGTTATTAATGACTTTACATTTTCTGAAAGTTCAGGCAAGATAGCCCCATTCGTTCCAAAACGAATACTTGTATTTGTCACAGCATTTTCGGTTTCTTGAGTGGTCTCTGGAGGAGCATCGCACGCATTATTTCCGAAGAAAACCAAAAACGCTAATATTTTGAAACACAGTGTGTTCTTCATCATTCTTTTTAAGCGTCACAAATATAATTGGAATTCCCGAACTGCAACAGTTGCAACACAAAGAATTGGCTAGAAATATGTCTATATTTACGTTCCTTTTTAGGAAAATCACATTATAACAATACTTTTGCTACGTTTTTATGAAAAAGAGAATACTCATCATTGGTGCTTCCGGGCAAATTGGAACTGAATTAACTGCATATCTTCGGAAGAAATATGGAGACCATAAAGTAATTGCGAGTGACATTAAAGAAGGTAATGCCGAAATGATGCAATCTGGGCCGTTCGAGATCTTGGATGCTACAGATTATGAGGCCGTACAAGATGTGGTTATTGGTTATGAAATCACCGAGGTCTATCTTATGGCAGCTATGCTTTCTGCCACAGCCGAAAAATTTCCGATGCGCGCTTGGAATCTCAACATGGAATCTCTCTTTAATGTGCTTAATTTGGCACGTGATGGAAAAATTGAAAAAATATTCTGGCCATCAAGTATTGCTGTCTTTGGTCCCACAACGCCAAGAATCAACACCCCACAACGCACGGTTATGGAACCTTCAACCGTCTATGGTATTAGTAAACAAACAGGAGAACGCTGGTGTGAGTATTACCACAAAAGATATGGTGTAGATGTACGAAGCATTCGCTATCCAGGTTTAATTAGTTATACAACCTTACCTGGCGGTGGAACTACAGATTACGCTGTAGACATTTATCATAAAGCATTAAAACATGGAAAATATGTTTGCTTTTTAAATGCTGAAACTACACTTCCTATGATGTTTATGGATGATGCCATCAAGGCAACTGTTAGTATAATGGAAACTCCAGCATCCAAAATAAAAATACGAAGTGCTTATAATCTGGCTGCTATGAGCTTCAATCCTGAAGAAATCACCGCCAGCATCAAAAAACATCTTCCAGAATTTGAGATTAGTTACGAACCTGATTTTAGACAGGACATTGCCGACTCTTGGCCTCAAACCATAGATGATACTGAGGCACGAGAAGATTGGGGATGGAATCATTCTTTCAATTTAGATCAAATGACACAGGAAATGCTTGATAATTTAAAGGCTGAGTATTCTTAATTTTTAAAATGTTTACATTATAAAAAAAGGCTGGTTACAAGTAGTAACCAGCCTTTTACAATTAAACTCAAACAACTGAACAAACAATTCTTTATTGCGGCAATAATACTTTATCGATTGCATGTACAACTCCATTACTCGCCTGAACATCAGTAACAATGATGTTACTTACTCGTCCGTTTTGGTCGGTAATTGTAGCGCTAGTAGCATCAATGATAATGTCATCTCCTAAGGTCGAAACGGTTCCTGATACGAGATCTTCTGCTCTTACATTAGCCTCAGGAATCACGTGCGTATTTAAAGTGGCTGTCAATGTTGCGCCTGGAATATCATCCAGCGAAGACACTCCTAATTCTACTAATAGGTTGGCAAAAGCATCATTGGTTGGTGCAAACACGGTAAAAGGTGCCGGACTTGTTCCCTGTACTGTTGTTAAAACAGAAACATAATCAGGTTGATCCTCTCTTGTTAAAGCACTTACTAAGTTAGAGAATGTAGGGTCTGCTGTAGCAAAAGTCACAACTGTTGGTAAAGCGATCACGGCATCTACAATATGTACAACACCGTTTGCCGCTTCAACATCTGCTGCNTCAACATTTGAAATACCATTCAATGTCACGCCACTATCGGTGTTGATGTATAGGCTCAAATTACGAGTNGTTTCAGCATAAGTCGCCAAGGTTGTAGTATAGGAAGTTTCAAGACCACTNGACATAAATACTCCTGAAAGCACGTGGTTCAACAGTACCTGTGTCAAGACAGTAACCGGCACATCATTTACCGATCCGAAACCAGTACCACTTAAAAAGGTGTCAAATGCCGTGTTATCTGGGGCAAAAACTGTGAATGCGCCCGTACGATCATCTAATACAATATCCAAACCTGTAATGGTCAAAGCTTCTGCAAGGGTTGAAAGACTTGGTGTCATCATGGCCAAGTTCGCAATAGTAGGATTTACAATATCGATGCCCTCTTGTGGCAATAATACTTTGTCAATAGCATGTACAACACCGTTACTAGTTTGCACGTTGGTCACTACAATATTTGAAGGCATCCCTGTAGCATCGATGATCTGTGCGCCATTGGCCAAACTAATAGTAATGTCCTCACCTTGAAAAGTAGTTGCTGTAAGCCCCTCAGCTAAGTTTTCTTCTCTAACATTGGCTTCTGCGATTACGTGATAATTCAAAATAATTTGCAGTAATGGCGTAGGCACATCAGCTAATGAATTTAAATTAAGTGATGCCAATAAATTTGTAAATGCTTCATTGGTTGGTGCAAATACCGTAAAAGGTGCACTTGAAGAACCTGATAATAAGGCTACATAATCTATTGCGTTATCACTCGCTGCTACCAAGGCATCCACCAATATTGAAAATTCTGGATTCGCCGTTGCTTGTGTTACGATAGTAGGTATACCAATTACGGTATCTACTGCATGAATGATTCCATTTGAAGCAGGAATATCTGCCGCAGTAACCGTTGAAATTCCGTTAATCTTCACACCCGAAGTTGTATCAATAAACAAACTTAGGTTCGCATCAGTATCACCAAAAATTGCATTAGAATTTACATAACTCGTTGTAANAGATGTAGATGCATTTACACCATTTACCACATGATTCAGTAATACATTGGTTAGCACATCAACCGGAACTTCATCTAGGCTCGCAAAGCCGTTTGCTTCCAAAAAAGCACCAAAAGCAGCATTATTTGGTGCGAATACGGTAAAATTTGTAGACCCATTTAAGGTTGCTGTTAGTCCGGCGACTTCCAGTGCAGCACCTAATGATGCATAATCTGGATTGTTAGCGACAAATTCAGCAATGGTTACATCGCCTTGCGGCTCACCACTATCATCGTCATTGTTGCAGGATACCATAAAGATCATGGCACATAGTAAAAAGGTTGTTTTAATAAAATTTTTCATAGCACAGTTTATTTGTTAGACGTATTGTTTGCCTATAAAACAATCGCATTTCTAAATGTCCTACGTCCATTTTTGCATTTAGCTTTTTTTTAACTTTTGAAAGGAAATCTTTTCTTCGGAAGGAAAAACAAAAAAGCCCCTCATGCGAGATGAGAGGCTTATTTATTTCCGCAAATTAGACGCTATGGGCACAGCGCTTCATTAGCTTCAATAAAGTTTTTAAGCATTTTGTTACTCGAAATAGTGATTATATTCTCTTCCGAAGTGATCATTTGAACAGGAAAATGGATCGAAGCCAGTGCGTCTGATGCAAATTCAGTAAGTGTAAGAAAGGTATCCTTATCATGATCAAAAGAAATGGTTTCAAAATCACTTGAACCAAGATCAAAGACCGCCACATACACAGGATAGACAAAATCAACACATGTAATACGATCATTGTATAATATTCCTTGTAAACAACGATCAATTAAAATTTGAAGGTTTTCTTCGGAAGAAACCGTTGTTCCCACATAATTTGCAAAAGTGATGTTTATGGGGAAAACTGGTGAAACTGTATCACTCGGATCAATAATAAGTAGATCATTAATAGCATTAATTTCATGCGATGCTCCATTCAGCAAAATACGGTATGGAAAATCAATGCTAAAACAATCGGCTTTATCTACTGCATTGTCAAAACGACCGTCATGAGATGCCACAGACTGCATTAATGTGACCAACTGAGCATCCTTTAAAAAGGAGGTTTCTTCTGGCGTTTCCTTAACGGTCAAAGATTCTTTTTGACATGCGCAGAGAATAAATACCAATAAAATTAAAGTGATCGCTTTCTTCATTTTCTAGTTATATAGTATAGAACAACTTACTGGCTAAAAATCCTACCTCCACAAATATATTTATATTTACATAAAAAAAATGCCAACCCCTTTGATAGACAATGTTTGTGGAGAACATATCTTTTCTAAAATATATCAGCGTCTTTCAAAAGATCTACACGATTTTATCTACTACAAATTCGGACCCAATTTTCATCCAGAAGACAAAGTGCAAGAAGCTTTTGTAACACTGTGGAAAAAATGTCACGAAGTTCCCCCAGAAAAGGCTAAAAGCTTTCTATTTACTATCATCAATAACCTATCGCTTAACGATGCTAAGCATCAAAAGGTGGTTTTAAAATATCAAAAAACACCTGTAAAAAGCGAAACCCATATCACCCCAGAATTCATTATTGAGGAAAAACAATACTTGGAGCAATATAAAATAGCCTTAGAAAAACTACCCGAGGGACAACGCGTTGCATTTCTACTCAACAGAGCGGAAGGCAAAAAACACAAAGAAATTGCAGCCATGTTGGGGATCTCTAAAAAGGCCGTGGAAAAGCGCATTTATACCGCACTCAAAACGTTAAAAAAAGAATTGAGTGATTTTAACATATAAAAGGTAGGAGTTTTTAAGATATGATTGTTCTATATATGAAATTGCTATGAAAGAGGAGAATTTAATTTCCAAATGGTTAGATCACGATCTAACCGCAGAAAAACTAGAGGCGTTTAAGAAATTAGACGCCTTTAGGACTTTGAACCAACTTTCGGAAACGGCAAAACAATTTAAAGCTCCAGCGTTTAATACTACAAACAATTACGCAAGACTTAAGGGCAAGCTTGCCTCGGAAAAGAAAGCAAAATCTGTATCTCTTTGGAAACCTCTCTTAGCCGTAGCGGCAGTGATAGCGGTATGTTTAAGTTTATATTTTACCCTTTTCTATACTTCCGAAGAACTTTTTATCGCTCAAAATGGGGAGCAGATCCAGCTTGTACTTCCAGATGCCTCGACGGTTGAATTGAACGCAGGTTCAAGAATTTCTTATTCTGAAAGGGATTGGCAAGAAAATAGAGCACTTCGCTTAGAAGGAGAAGCTTTTTTTAAGGTTGAAAAAGGGCAAAAATTTACCGTCAAAACAGCGCAAGGTTTGGTTGCTGTATTAGGAACACAGTTTCACGTAAAACAACGCGCAGATTATTTTGAAGTCGCTTGCTATGAAGGTTTAGTTGCAGTAACTTACCAAGGGAANACNCAATCGCTTCCTGCAGGAGGTCTTTTTCGTGTGATCAATGGTGTGNTCGAAATGAATATTGTTAGTGTCGAAGAACCCTTGTGGCTTCATGGAAGTACACGTTTTGAAAGTGTTCCTGTTATAGAGGCATTGGCAGAAATTGAGCGGCAATTTGATATAAAAATTACCACAGAAGGATTTGATACCACAGCCGTTTACACTGGAACGATCTCGCATAAAGATCTTTCGGAAGCTATAGATGCCATTGCAATTCCGTTGGGGCTTGAAGTCTTTATTTCAGAAAAGAGTGTGACGCTAAAAAAATAATTCTGTGAGTATCATAAGAAAGCAATTTGTACTTCTAATCGCTTTGTTTTGTGTCATAACAACCGCTGCGCAATCAACCAGCAATAGTGTGCCGCTTCGTACCGTATTTCACAATTTTGAATCCCAATTCGGTCATGCCTTTTCGTATGAAGATGCCGCAATAAGCAATCATATGGTTGAAGGTATTCTTCCAACCGACTATATTAAGGCACTCGAATTTCTTCGGAAAAAGACCCTATTTGAATATCGGGTACTGAATTCAAAAACCATNGCTGTTCGACTTAGAGAATCTGTGATTCCGCTATGCGTTGTAGTTTCCGAAGAAAGTACAGAAAATAGGGTAGAAAACGCNATCATTAAAACCAGTTTTCAAGAAGTAAAAACCGATGANAATGGTCAGGNCACACTTCTTTCCGAGGAAAGATCTATGGCTATTACGATAAAAGCAACAGCTGTTGCGCAAGAAATCTATGCTATAGCGATACAGGATAAACCAAACTGTACCGCTATACGTTTACTTCCAGAAACCGAAATGTTGGAACCTATTTTACTTTCTAATTACCTAACCAAAGGGATTGAAAAATCATGGAATGGTGATGTCATCATTAATTATAAACGGTTTGATATTTTGCCNGGACTCATAGAACCCGATGTTTTGCTCACTTTACAAGCCTTGCCGGGCGTGTCTAGCATCAATGAAACGGTTTCTTTTCTGAACATTCGTGGTGGAACCAACGATCAAAATTTAATTCTTTGGGATGGCATTAAAATGTATAAAAGTGGCCATTTCTTTGGGCAAATCTCTGCTTTTAACTCGTTTCTTACACAAAAAGTAACCCTCATTAAAAACGGTTCAAGTGCTCGTTATGGAGACGGTGTTTCGGGAATTATTGCCATGGAAAGTAATCCAACTAGAAACGAAACATTATATGGCGGACTCGGATTTAACTTGTTGAGTGCCGATGCATTTGCCGACACTCCACTAGGGAAAAAGGCATCTGTTGAAGTTGCTGCGCGAAAATCAATTAACAATCTGGTTAAAACACCAACCTACAATCAGTATTTCGAAAAGGTTTTTCAGAATACCGAAGTGCTTTCAACCAGCGAATCTGAATCGAATTCGCATGATGATTTTACCTTTTTTGATACTAGTATCAGGCTTATTTACGAACCAACTTCCGAAGATTACGTTCGTGCAAATCTCATGTTTATTGGTAACCGTTTAGACTTTTTGGAAAATGCTGAAATTGACAACACCCTATTTTCTAGGCAAAGTGAATTAGACCAAAGTAATGTGTCTGCCGGACTATTTTACAAACGAACTTGGAGTCAAAACACAACTACAGAAGTGCAACTTTACGGTTCTAACTATTCATTGGGTGCGGTCAACTTTGACATTCTCAACAATCAACGCTTGTTACAAACCAACACGGTATTGGAAACGGGCGCTTCAGCGCTCACCACATTCAGTTTAACCAAGAATATCGCTCTCACCGGTGGCTATCAGTTTAATGAAACAGGAATTACCAATTTTGAACAGCTCAACAATCCGCTGTTTGAAGTTCGTGAGAAGCAGGTATTGCGCACCCATAGTCTGTTTTCGGAAATTGGCTATAACGCAAAGAATACTTCGGTTAAAGCCGGACTACGGGTCAATCATTTTTCAAAGTTTAACAACGTGACCATAGAACCTCGATTGAGTTTTAATCAGCGCTTTTTGAAATACTTTTCTTTTGAGATATTGGGAGAATTGAAGAGTCAGACGACCTCCCAAATTATCGACTTTCAAAATGATTTTTTAGGTGTTGAAAACCGAAAGTGGGTACTATCAAACCCCAACGAGATCCCAATTTTAAAAGGACAGCAAATCTCTACGGGTGTTTCGTTCAACCGAAAAAATCTATTGATCACAATAGAACCGTATCTCAAACATGTNGATGGTATTACATCACAGAGCCAAGGGTTTCAGAATCAATTTCAAGAAGCAAAAACAACGGGTAGCTATACGGTGAAGGGAATCGATTTTTTGGTAAGTAAGCAATTCAGAAAAATAAATACATGGCTTAGTTATTCTTGGGCCGACAATAAATATACCTTCGAGGATCTTTCGCCTGAGACATTTCATAACAATTTAGATGTACGGCATACCCTTACCTACGGAATTAATTATAGCTGGAAGACTTTTAAATTATCTGGGGGCTTAAATTGGCATAGCGGAAAACCTACAACGACGTTGGTCGCAGAAAACGAAATTGTAGCTGGCGATCTAAACTTTAACTCGCCAAATCAAGAAAACATAAAGGATTATTTACGTGTAGACATCTCGCTGCTCTATGATTTTAAAGTATTGTCTAGATATAAAGCACGTTTCGGACTCTCCGT
>JGI24723J26617_10002532_pt1 | contig 14268 bp, 14 predicted proteins | sample Cruoilmetagenom6_FD_26617 | JGI IMG/M metagenome (IMG submission 26617)
AAACCTGAATCCACGCTTTTTCAGATCTTTTGAAAGGGCGTCGGACTCAGGCGAGGTGGCGGGCACGTCACCGTCCTTCTTGAAGTTGTTCTGTATCGGCTTGCCGTCGACAAACCTCCAGATGTAGTCGCTGAATGTCCCGAACTCCTCCTGGACTTTCAGGAACGCTTTGGCGTTGCTGACGGTAGATTCGACCTTGAGCCTGTTACGCACGATCGCCGGATCGAGCAACAGCTTCTCTACGCGATTTTTCGTAAAGCGAGCGACTTTCTCCGGATCGAACTCGGCGAACAGCTTCTTGTAGCCCTCGCGCTTGTTNAGGATAGTCGACCAGCTGAGGCCCGCTTGCGCGCCCTCAAGTATCAGGAATTCGAACTGTGTNCGGTCGTCNTGAACCGGAACGCCCCACTCTTCGTCGTGGTAGCGAATGTANTCGAGGCTNACGCCCTCGNCCCANTTNCAGCGNNTNATNNNTTTNNTCATGGNNNNTNAATGTACACAAAAAAGCCCGCGCGATGCGCGGGCTTTTCTGTTTCATGCGTGCAGAAACTTAAGCGGAGCCGCCGCAGCTGCCTTCGCCGCATTTGCCTTCGCCATCTTTCTCACCACAAGAACCTTCACCTTCCTTCTCGTGATCCTCACCGCAGCTACCTTCACCACAAGAGCCTTCACCCTTCTTGTCGCCAGCCTCGCCGCAGGAACCTTCGCCACAAGAACCTTCACCTTTCTTGTCGCCTTTCTCGCCGCAAGAACCTTCACCGCAAGAGCCTTCGCCCTTCTTGTCACCCTTCTTGTGATCGCCGCCGCAAGAACCTTCGCCTTCGCCGAGCATGTAACCGACTTCGAGGTTCGAAATCGAGAACGGACTTTCCGCCGTATCTGCGGCGTTCACCGCGCCTGCGATTGCGAACGAACCGGCCAGTGCGGCACCTACAGCCAGTGCTACCGGCTTAATAATCTTCTTCTCTGCCATCTTCTTCTCTCCTACCAGGATTGATGCCCGCGACCGGGCGTTTATTGTTCGGTTAGGGACGTCAGGTTGTCCACGTCACCGAGTTCACTACATTCTCTTGAATTGGCTCGAGCAGCTCTTCGCGATCACCAATGATTGCGATGCTGCCCTTACCGTAGGGAAGAATGACCCCCTTAATGTTTTCACCGTCGAGCGGGATTTCCTCAGCGACTTTTTCGTGCGGCATCAGCAGGATCGTAATCGGACCATGTTGACCCTGGATGACCAGGTGCGGCACGTCCTTGCCGTTGATGACGCAGGCCTGTGCATAAGTAATCAGTGACGCGCCGCGGTCGTACGTAGCCAGCGACGCCGGTATGGCCCGCGCGAGCCGCTCATCGCTCACGGCGATATCCACATTGCGAAACGCACCGGGTTCATGGTCGAGGTGCGCCAGGACCTCTTCTGCCAGCGTCTCGTAGCTCTCGAACATGCCCGAATTGCGAATTCCAATCGACGTGGCGAGAACGACGGTTGCTGCGACAGCGAACCAGATCGATTTCATTGAACGCTTACGAGCCGGCAGCGATGCGACTTTCGCCGTATCAATGTCCGGTAGCTCCGGCATATCCAGCTCGGGCACATCGATCTGAAGCGCTTTCGCGATCTTCAGGTCCAGTGCCTTGTATTGCTGGAATTCCTTGTCTTGTTCACCGGTCATGCTTCTGCCACGTTTTCCTTCAGTTTGTGCCTGGCCCGATGCAGCCGCGTCAGTACGGCACCCTGCTTCAGACCCATCATCTCGGCGATCTCGCTGGTGCTGTAGCCCATGAGGACCTGCAGGACCAGCGGCTCGCGGTAATCGTCGTCGAGCCCGAAGATTGCTTCGCGCAAATCGTCGAGCTCCCCGTTCGGCGTCTCGGCCAACAACGCCGCCTGCGACGCTGTCAGGTTGTCGATGTCGACGGTTTCCAGCCGACGCCGCTCAAAGTAGCGGGCATTTTCGCGGCGGACGATCGTTAGCAGCCAGTGCTTGGCGGCGCCATCGTCTCGCAGTGAATCGAGGGACTTCCAGGCGCGCAAAAGCGCTTCCTGGACGACATCTTCGGCTATTGCCTTGTCCCGGCTGAGCCAGGCGGCGAAGCGGTACATGTCCTGATGAAATACCGTAACGAGGCTGTCAAACCTCTGCCGGCGCTTTCCCTCGGCACTACTACTGTTCATTCGAGATGACCCACCCCTGCTGGCATTTATTACGAGAACTGAACAAAAAGCCCTGTAAGCATGGAAACCGTACCTAAATACAGGGAAAATAAGTACTTCTTTTCCTTATTCTGAATAGCTATGAGTGTATCGTCCCCCGGACAGTTCCCCTGGATTCGTATGCGGCGTAACCGGCGCACCAGGGCCCTGCGAAGCCTGGTCCAGGAGACCACGCTATCTGCTGCTGATTTCATTTACCCGGTCTTCGTTCTTGACGGTGACGGCCGNACGGAAGACGTGCCGTCGATGCCCGGCGTATCACGCAAGAGCATCGACCTGTTGCTAGAGGAGCTGACGGAAGTTCGCGATCTCGGCATTCCGGCTGTCGCCCTGTTCCCGGTCATCGACCAGGACAAGAAAAGCCTCGATGGCGCCGAGTGCGCCAACCCCGATGGCCTCGTCCAGCGCACGGTTCGCGCGATCAAGGACGCCCTGCCTGAACTTGCCGTCATGACCGACGTGGCGCTTGACCCGTATACGACTCACGGGCAAGACGGCATCATCGACGACGACGGCTACGTTCTGAATGACGTAACAGTCGATATGCTCGTTCGGCAGGCCGTCTCACATGCCGACGCTGGTGCTGACATCGTTGCACCCTCCGACATGATGGATGGACGCATCGGTGCAGTGCGTGTCGCGCTTGAAGACAAGGGGCACATCAATACGGTAATCATGGCCTATTCGGCAAAATTCTCGTCGAGCTTTTATGGTCCGTTCCGTGATGCCTGCGGTTCGGCTGACAACATCAAGGGCGGCGACAAGCATACTTACCAGGTATCACCCGCCAACAGCGACGAGTCGGTTCGTGAGGTCGGGCTCGATCTTGACGAGGGTGCCGACATGGTGATGGTAAAACCCGCGATGCCTTATCTCGACATCGTGCGGCGCGTGCAAGACGCCTACGGGGCTCCTACGCTGGCATACCAGGTGAGTGGCGAGTACGCGATGCTCAAGGCGGCCGCGCAGAACGGCTGGCTCAATGAGAGGGCTGTCGTGTTAGAGTCTCTGCTCGGCATCAAGCGTGCCGGCGCCTGCGCGATACTGACCTACTTCGCTATCGACGCAGCACGCTGGCTTGCGGAGAGCGAATGACGACGATTGACCGTTATGGAGTGATGGGCTACCCGGTGTCTCACAGCCGTTCTCCCGTCATCCATCGCTTATTTGCAATTCAGACAGACCAGACCCTCCAGTACGAACTTCTCCAGGTAACGCCCGAAAAGCTGGGCGTCGCCGTGCGCCAGTTCCAGCGTACGGGAGGTAAGGGCCTGAACATCACGGTTCCACACAAGACGGAAATTACGAAAATGTGTGACCAGCTTAGCGAACGTGCAAGCACGGCTGGCGCTGCCAACACACTGTCGTTCCGTGAAGGCGAAATCCACGGAGAGAATACCGACGGCATTGGGCTGTTGCGAGACCTGGTCATCAACCTCGGCATCACGCTAGAGGACGCCAATATCCTGATACTGGGCGCCGGTGGTGCAACACGCGGCATTGTGGGCCCGTTGCTGGAAATGCAACCGGCGTCATTGTGTATCGCAAACCGGACTGTCGACAAGGCACAGGTCCTTGCCGATCACTTCTCACGATCCGGGCCGGTTAGTGCCTGCCGTTTCAGCGTTGTGCCCGTCGAGGAGAAATACGATCTCATCATCAACGCGACTTCGGCTGGCGTAACAGGCGACGCTCCGCCTTACCCTGCAACGGCCGTTTCGCGCAGCACGTTGTGCTACGACCTGTCGTATGGACTCAAGCCCACGCCGTTCAGCGTATGGGCCCGCGAACAAGGTGCCGAAAAGTCTGTCATGGGCTGGGGCATGCTGGTTGAGCAAGCGGCAGAGTCCTTCCACATCTGGCGCGGCGTGCGGCCTGAGACCGAGCCCGTACTAAAACAGATGAAGATTACGGCGTAGGGTCTCGGGGTAGCGCCCACACAACCCAATAGCTAAGCACTCCGCCAATCGCAAGAAGTATGGATCTGGGTCTATCCATGAGACTTATTCGTCAACGATGAAGTCATCGGCGTCATAGGCTGGGAGCGAAACGGCCAGAAACTCAAGACTGAATTGCCGATTTTCGATGGCGGCGTCTTTGCCAGGCAAATCGTGTATCGCGCAATTGTCCGCGCCAATGATCGCCGCTACCTCTGAGAATCTCGCGTGCTTCATTCTATGTCCGCCATGACCAACGTGGCTCAAAACCAAGGAGCTGTTTCGCCTTTTTTCCTGAAAAAATTGACTCGACGGTTTGAGGGGCAATATCGCAAGGCGTGCCTGGGAAATACCTGGCGCAGTGTTCTGCCGTCGGGTCGTAGAGCGTTGTGTCCGCAGCGGTTGCATTGATAACCGTAGATTCATCGTCTTCAGACACTACAGCGAGAAGAAGCAATCTCGTTAAGTCGCGAACGTCAATGTAACTCCAATAGTGCCAGTGCCGAGTGCCCGCATTGTGTACTTCGGCCTTCAAGCTCTCGTAGTCTGGCGGGTACATAATCAGCGTTGATCGGACACCAAGAAAAGTCGTGTTCGTTGACGACCCGAAATACGCAGCGGTCGCCTCGCTAAGAGACTTCGATAACGCATAAGATGACGCCATCCGGGGTTCCTGATCTTCTGTGATCGGAAACCGATCAGGAGCCTGGACACCCGATTCGACTCCTGAAACATTCGCCGTAGAAAGCCAAACGACGCGACGACACTTTAGTAAGCTGGCTGCCGAGAAAACGTTGTAGTTCATTCCTACATTCTGAGTAAACGTCACGTGGTCAGGGTAGAAGCCCGGGTACGAAACGTTTGCCAGATGTACAACAACATCGGCCCCTCGGAGCGCATCGATTGTTTCACCGTAGTCGGTCAAGTCCGCACGTNTGTGAATGAAATCTCCGTCCTCGCTGAATTCGACCGTAGCTGAAGNGTCGACACCATTACAGGAAACACCCGCATCGGAAAACTCACGCATCACCTCTCGACCGAGGCGCCCTGTCGAGCCGGTGACAACGACGCGCAATTCTCTGGGTTGATGATCAGGCAAGAATGTAGCCTCCGATAGTGGTACCTACCCTGCCCGATTGAACCTCTGCCCTGGGCCAGTAGCTATCGTTCAGACTATATCACCCGACCCTCTGCTTACGGCAAAAGTCGACGATCGCGTTGTTCGCCACCTGGAAGAGCCAGGCCCTGACGCTGGCCTCATCTTTCACTGTGTGCAGGAATGCCTTGATGCCGCTGCGGTATTGCGACCAGAGGTTCTCTATATTCATGACTGTGTCAGTCGACAGGGATTGGCTCCTATCGCATTGTCACGAGTTCTTCCGAGCTCGTCGGGTGAATGGCTACCGTGTCGTCGAAGTCTTTCTTCGTCGCACCCATGCGCATTGCTACTGCGAAGCCCTGCATCATTTCGTCAGCGCCTTCGCCGATAACGTGACAGCCGATGACACGTTCGTCCTCGCCTGTCGTAATCAGCTTCAAGACTGAGCGCTGCTTGTTGGTACCGAGCGCGTAGTACATGCCGACGAACCCGGACTCGTAGATCTTGATGTCGTCACCGTACTCGGCGCGCGCCTGCGCTTCGGTCAGGCCGATGGTGCCTATCGTCGGATGGCTGAAGACCACTGTCGGAATCAGTTCATATTCGAGGTGCCTGCCTGCCATGCCGCCATCCAGCCTGTCGGCCAGGCGACGACCCGCGGCTATGGCAACTGGTGTCAGGGCCTCGCGCCCGGTGACATCACCCAGGGCAAAGACGCCTTCAACATTCGTTTGCTGATACTTGTCCGTCGGTATGAAGCCGCCCTCGTCCTGCTCAATACCTGCCACTGCAGCATCCAGCGACTCGGTGTTCGGCGAGCGTCCAATCGCCCATAACAGGGTGTCCACCGGGCCGAACGTACGGCCGTCCTCTGCGTGCAACACAATGCCATCGGCGGTCTGTTCCACAAACTTCGGGATGACGCCCGTCTCCAGCTCGATGCCATTCTTGTCCATCGCGTCCATAAGCTCGGCGCTGAGCGTCGAATCGAAACTGCGCAAGACGCTGTCCTTGCGAACGACGAGCTGAACGTCCGAGCCCAGTGCCCTGAACACGCCGGCGAGTTCCACGGCGATGTAGCCGCTGCCCGCGACCAGAACACGCTTTGGCCGATCCTCGAGCTCGAAGAACTCATCGGACGTTATGCCAAGCTCGGCGCCCGGAATGTCCGGCACCATAGGCCTGCCGCCCGTTGCAATTACGATACGATCGGCCGCGTAGGTCATCCCGTCCACGTCCAGCGTATGCGCGTCGATGAAACGGGCCCTTCCAGTAATATAGGTCACGCCGCGATTGTCGAGATTGCGTTCATAGATGCCATTCAGGCGCTCTATGTACGCATCGCGTCGCGCTTTGAGGCCAGGCCAGTCATGCCCGCCGACCGTGACGTCGAAGCCGTAATCGGCTGCATGATGGAAGGCGTGCGCCTGGTGCGCCGCGTACCACATGACCTTCTTCGGCACACATCCCACGTTGACACAGGTACCGCCCAGCGGGCCGTACTCGATGACCGCTGCCTTCGCACCATACTCTGCCGCTCGCTGGGCATGCGCGAGTCCGCCGCTGCCGCCGCCAATCACCAGAATGTCGTATCGTTCCGTCACTATATATCTCCCTGGAATAACCGGTCCGGCATAGCCGCCGGCACACAATAGGCCTGTGCTAATATGCGGCGCGAGAAAAGGATATCAACCGCCCCATGAACAACCCGTTACTCGATACATCGTCGCTACCGCGCTTTGATGAGATTCAGCCTGATCACGTATTGCCTGCGATACGCAAGGTGATCAGGGACAATCGTGCTCAGCTCGACGATCTGCTGAATTCCGACACCGTGCCCGGCATCGATGCGCTGGTCGCACCAATCGAGCATATGGATCATGAGCTTGGCCGCGTCTGGTCACCTGTCAGCCACCTGCAGAGTGTACTCGGCTCCAAGGACTGGCGTGAGGCCTATAAACAGGCGCTGCCTCTACTGACCGAGTACGGCACCGAATTATCACAAAACGCTGCTTTGCAGCGTGCGTATGCCGAAGTCGGCAAGAACCTGCCCGCAGACGCGAGTGAGGCAAGCCGTAGCGCCGTCGATCACGCACTGCGAGACTTCCACCTCGCCGGCGTCGACCTCGAGAAGTCGGCCAAGGACCGCTTCAAGGCCATCATGCAGGAACTCGCAGAGGTGCAGGCCGGCTTCGAGCACAATGTCCAGGATGCATCGGACGCGTGGACATTGCACATCACAGATGCCGACAACCTGCTGGGTCTGCCCGAGTCGGCCCTGGCGCGCGCAGCCGACGACGCTGAGAAAGCTTCATTGAAGGGCTGGCTCCTGTCGCTCGACTATCCGACTTACGATGTCGTATTGAAACATGCCGATTCGCGGGACCTGCGCGAGGCGATGTACCGTGGCTGGGTTACGCGCGGCTCGGACCAGGGGCGGGATCCAAAATGGGACAACAGCGAAGCAATCAAGAAGGTTCTCGCGCTCCGACACGAGGCGTCCAATCTCGTCGGCTTTGACAACTATGCCGATTATTCCCTGGCGACAAAGATGGCCGATACCCCGGACCAGGTCATCGCGTTTCTCCGTGAGTTGTCGGCCCACTCGCGCGCGCCTGCCGAGCAGGAACTCGCTGAACTCACGGCATTCGCTGGCGTGCACCTCGAGGCGTGGGACGTCACNTACTGGCTCGAGAAATTCAAGCAGGACAAGTATTCCGTATCCAACGAGGACTTACGCGCCTACTTTCCCGCCACAACGGTCACTGAAGGCCTGTTCGCGCTGGCGTCACAACTCTACGGCGTCGAACTCACATCCGAGCCCGACGTAACGATATGGCACGAGGATGCGCGCTACTACACGGTGCGCCAGGATGGTGAGGTACTCGGTGGGTTCTACACGGACTTATTCGCCCGCAACGGCAAGCGGGCCGGCGCGTGGATCGATGAGTGCATAACGCGCCAGCGCCTCAACGGCTACTCGGCGCTGCCGGTCGGCTACCTCGTCTGCAATTTCCAGCCACCGAACGACAAAGGCATTTCGCTGCTGACGCATGACGACGTCGTAACGCTGTTCCACGAGTTCGGCCATATGCTTCACCACCTGCTGACACGCGTCGACTTCCCGAGTGTGTCGGGTATCAACGGCGTTCCCTGGGATGCTGTCGAACTGCCTAGCCAGTTCATGGAGAACTTTGCCTGGAGCTATGATGTGTTGACTCGCTGTTCATCGCATCATGAGTACAACAAGCCGCTGCCGCGCGACCTGTTCGACAAGCTGGAAGAGAGCCGTCATGCCGGTGCTGCGCTCGCCATGCTGCGGCAAATCGAACTCGGCCTGTTCGATTTTCTCGTCCACAGCGAGTACAACCCCGACGCACCCGCGCCCGTGTTGCAGGTACTCGAAAGCGTGCGCGATGAAGTGGCGTTGATCAAACACCCCGGGATCAACCGCATGCCGCATGCGTTCTCGCATATCTTTGCCGGTGGCTACGCGGCGGGTTACTACAGTTACAAGTGGGCGGAAGTACTCGCCGCCGACGCGTTCGCCGCTTTCGAGGAGGCCGGTATATTTGATGCCGCGACGGCCCAGCGGTTCCGCCGCGAGATTCTCGAGGTCGGCGGCAGTCGCGACATCATGCAAGCGTACATCGCATTTCGCGGCCGGGAGCCGACGGTCGATGCCCTGTTGCGGCAGACAGGTATCGATGTTTCATGAAAATAGCGACGTGGAACGTCAATTCGATGAACGTGCGTGCGCCACATGTCATCGAGTGGCTGCAGAACCATGAACCTGACGTGCTCGTCCTGCAAGAGATCAAGCAGGTCACCGAGAAGTTTCCAGCGGAGGCGCTGCTGGAGATTGGCTACCACTCCATAGCCAGTGGGCAAAAGACCTACAACGGCGTCGCAGTAATCAGTAAGACACCCGCGACGGATCCCGTCACCGACTTCCCGGATCTCGACGACCCGCAACGGCGCATCCTCGCCAGCACTGTTGGCGATGTCAGGGTCATTGATCTCTATATTCCCAACGGCTCTGAGGTGGGTTCCGAGAAATACGCGTACAAGCTGAGCTGGCTGAAATCGCTGCATCTGTTCCTCGAGGCGGAAATGCGGACGCATGAGAATCTCGTGGTGCTCGGGGACTTCAACATCGCACCGGCGGATGAAGATGTGCACGACCCCGAGGGTTGGGGCGAGGCTATTCTCTGCAGCCCGCTTGAGCGACAGGCGCTGCGCGAACTCATCGACCTGGGCTTGACCGATGTTTTTCGCAAGTTCGATCACCCGGAAAAAACGTTCAGTTGGTGGGACTATCGGGCCGCCGGTTTTCGGCGCAATGCGGGACTGCGCATCGACTTGATCCTTACCAGTAACAGCATGACCGAGCGATGCACTGCGAGCTACGTGGATAAGGAGCCGCGCGCCTGGGAGCGCCCATCCGATCACACACCTGTGGTCGCCGAGTTTGACGACTGATCTTACATATTCTCCGTTTTGTCGATGTGACCCTCTGCGGTCGCGTGTAAAATGACAAACAAAAAAGCGCAGGGGTTTATGTCACAGGATCGCCGTAACGACTACGACGTCACAAACACCGTGCAGGTCAGTGATCCTGTGTCGGTGCGCAATGCTGTGCACGAGTTGTTTGCGGTAACTTTTCCGGGCATGTCGTTCGATAAACTGTGGCTCGCTTTCTACGATTTCGAACGACTGTTTTCAGGCCGTTACCCGGGTTACGAGGGTTGCGACACCACCTATCACGATATGCAGCACACGCTGGATATGACACTCGCCCTGGCTCGCCTTGTATGCGGCTACGAGCGCAGTGTGGAGCCGCCGGACCGCCTCGGTGCCGCGCGCGCACAAATGGCGATCGTTACTTCACTGTTTCACGATTCGGGCTACATTCGTCACGCAACGCGGGACAAGGACTTCACAAACGGTGCGGAGTTTACGCTCTACCACGTGTCCCGCAGTGCCGATTTCCTGAGGCGCTACCTGCCGGAACTGGGCCTCGCAAGAGATGTTGGCGTCGCCAGCATGATCGTGCACTTCACGGGCTATGAGCTGGACCTCGACAAGATCGAACTCGACGACCCGCGAGACATTATTTGCGGTCACCTGATTGGCACAGCGGACCTCATCGCCCAGATGGCCGACCGCTGCTATCTCGAGAAGTGTCGCGATCGGCTGTACAACGAGTTCGTCGTGGGCGGCGTTGCGGTTGAGAACGCGAGGCCCGGTGAGTACATGGTGCGTTACCGGTCCGGCACGGACTTATTGAAGAAAACGCCGGCGTTCTACCAGCAGGTAATGCGCGAACGCCTGAACTCGAAATTCAATCGTGTCTACCGCTATATCGAGGTTCTGTACAGCGGACAAAACCCGTATATCGACGCGATCCGCATGAACATAACCCACCTCGTCCGGATTCTTGAGTCTGGCGACTGGTCTTTGTTGCGCCGTGAGCCGGGCTGCTTCCTCGGGATAGCCGCGGCCGTGCAGGACATAGAAAAGCTGGTAGCCGCTCAGTTAGCCTCATTCAAGGGCGCCCGAATTCGACCCGACGACACGCTACTTATGCCCGTCTGATTGATCGCGCCACTTGCGCAGTGCGTAGAACTGGGTACGCGTTAACCGGCGGCTAGCGAAAAACGCGGCGACGCTGGTCGCCACGACCGCGTAGAAGCCGTCGGCCACATTCCAGATCTCATCAAAAAATACCGGCCACGTCATCACTGTCACGGCCTGTAGTATGTCGACCGTGCCCGTTCCGTAGGATTCCGCGGTTGTTGATGCCGCCAGCACGATATTGCTGATGATGGACCCTGCCAGCGCCATGCTGGCTGCCAGCGTCGGGAACCGCCAGTCGACCCCTCGACCCGCGTGGCGAATCGAGAGCCCCAGCATGTAACCGAGTACAACGGTCATCCATGGAAACACGCGGTCAGTCATCAGGGACAGCAGCATCCAAATGACGCAGAACAGCGTCAGGACGATCAAGGCCGCAACGACCGCATTGCGAAAGGACTGGGCGCGCACCAGTCGCTCACCGTCCGCTGCGGAAACACTCAGGCCGCGACCGTCGCCGTGCTTCTTGCGCAGGCGCAGCGGGTATTGATTCGGTTCGTTCGTCATCGGTCAAATATCGGCCGGGTGGACGGGTCAAGCCGCTGCGGGCTGGCAACGCTGCATAAGCTGTTCGCCGAGATCGCCGCGCAAACCAACTGTCACCGGTGGCTCGGCGTACAGTTCGAAAACAGGGTCCCTTCCGGCTTGCGTAACGAGTCGTATGTGTGTCCCGGGAATCTTGACTGTGTCCGGACATTCATCCGGTAGCGGGCCTTTGTATGTCAGCCAGAATCCGAAGTCGTCGATTGTTGCGTCGAACTTGGCAGCGATGGAGAGTTTCTTGAGGCCGCCTCGCTTGCCGCCGAAAGTAACCTCCTCGTCGACGAACAATACCTGCGAAGGCTGCCTGCTTGTGCCATAGGACTGAACAAGCCTTAGCCAGGGCTCAAGCGGATTGGCCGGCTGAAAAGAAAACGCCGCTAACGCCACCACGAGGATGACCGCCAGCGCAATGAATGCTGATCCCATTTGTTCCATGGGTGTCCTTTCTTGTTCCTGTTTCGGTGTGCATTCTAGCGCACTGCGACCGCCCAGACGGCGTAGATGACGAGGCCAATTGTCGCGATTAGCGTTATGACGCCTTGCGGGTGCCGCAGCTCCACCAGGATTTTCATCATCTCGAACGGGCCGACTTTCTTTGCCGCGCTCAATTGAGGGATGAGTCGTTCTTTCAGCAATTTGCGCTTGTATACCGAGGCCATCGGACGGCCGAGAAATACCACCGCGTCAGGTGTTGCTATCGCGGTGTCATCGTAACGAACCTCCCGAACAGGGCAGCTGGATTCGCGACCCGTGTGATCACGCAAGGTTACGAGGTTAGCCTGCAGGCTAATCGACGTTCCTGTATTGGCCCTGTTTAGCCACGCAATCAATAGAACCATGCCAAGCATGCCCGCCATGGGAACAATCAATTGGATTCCGAACTCCGGCTTGTCGTGCAACATCATGATGTACACAAGCAGCGCCACGATAATAAATGCCAGCAGCACTGCGACATTGACTGCAATCGCCATTCTGCGAATCGCTTTGTCATCAGGCTCGAGATACAAGGATGCGCCTGGCTCCTGCTCCTCACCAACGGCGTCGCGCCCGGAAGGTCCAACAGGGCCTTCGTTCATGCGTGCAGCCAGCGCTCGCACCATGAGTGCAAGTAGCACAAACACAATCAGCGCAATGCCCGAGTAGCTGATCAACTCGTACTTCCGGCGCTCCAGGCGCGACGTTGCCAGGATCACCTCCAGCCCTTCTGACACGAGATCCGGCAGCGCTTCGCCTGATGCAGTGAACCGGCGCACGCTGTCATTATTCCAGTCGCTGACCCACACATTGTCACCTACTGGTAGTAAAGAGATAGGGTCCGCGTCAGCCGGTAGATCGGCCTTGCGATCAAAATGCCAGCCGTCGTCAAATATATAGATCCCGCCCCGGTTCATACCGGTTTGCATGTTGTTGACCCACCACGCGTTGCCCACGCGGGCGAAATGGCTGGGCCACCTCTGGAATTCCTTTGTTGCGGCTGCCGGAACGACATTCAGGCTCTCGACACTTTCACCAAAAGTTTCGGTGCGCCGACTAACCACCTTGACTACGTGGTGATTGGTGTCCACGACGTACAACATGTCGTCGTGTACCAGCAATTGGTTGGGAAACTTGAAGCCGCCGACCGGCTTTGCAAGCTCAGTGCCGTCAGCGGAGTACTTACGCAACAGGTGGCGCGTAGTATCGGAGATGAATACATCGTCTGTACTCCAGTCGATGAACACCCCATGCGCCGCTTTGAAGTCGATTCCCTTTGCGCCAAAGCGAGTGCAGGTTGAGCCGGCGAGGTCGCAGCGAAAGAGTCCGCTGTCAGTTCTCTCCGGCGTAATCGACTTTTGATTTGTCTTGCGCTGGAACGCTCGAAAGTTGTCGCCGAAGGAGCGAGGATCGGGGCCGCGGCGTAGCAGGATGTCGCCATTTGAGAAGAAGGCGTAGGCGCCCAGGAACAGCTCGACATCAAGGCTCGTAAGGTCGTGGGTCTGGACATAGTCCCCACTTGAGTCATGTTCGACGAGATAGTTCTGAATCTGAACATAGGCGTGACCGCCTGGATCAGATTTGAGTTCAGCCGGTCCGCCTATGCTGGCGGCTGCGCCGGAACCCCACATCCAGGTGGCGATTGCTACTGCGGTGAGCATCAGAACCAGCGCTACCACGGCCGGGTGGACATCGGAGTTCATTTCACGCCCGTGCACGACTAAAGGGGGTTGATTTTACGTCTCCGCAGCGCCTCGTACCGTGCATTGGCTCTCAGAACAAAACCACCCCCCCAACCTGAAAGGCAACTCCTGACCCCTGCTTTGAACCGGGCCAGGTGTTTCTGTCATTTCACATCCCGTAACGTATTGATTACCTATTCGCAGAAATCGGCGATTCCGTATCTGAACTCCGGCACTTTGCGCTGCTCAGCTTGTTCGGCCACCATAAATATGGTTATATCGTCACATATATAGCTGTACCTTTATGTGTGGCTGGAATTCGAACGCGGCGAAAAGAGGTAGTGTCAGGCAGGTCAATTCAATAGAGGAAGCGCTGTTTACGCGTGGGATCAGGTGTCTGCAAGCAATGCGGAAGTCTCTCATTCGCATCTTGAGCCCGCGCTTGGCGCAGGAGATCCAATGAGCAAGACACACGTAATTATCGGTCTACTCAGTATTGTTGCGCTGACCTGGCTGATTGTGCCTGGCAACGAAGAAGTCTCTGAACCAACGCTCATCGAGTCACAAAGCGACGCGCTATCGTCGCCAGGTAGTAGCCGGTCGACGATCGTCGCGGACACAGATAACGGTGGCGATCACGAACTGCCGGTCGACTGGGAGTCCGTTACGGTCGCAGATTGC
>JGI24723J26617_10002533_pt1 | contig 14268 bp, 11 predicted proteins | sample Cruoilmetagenom6_FD_26617 | JGI IMG/M metagenome (IMG submission 26617)
AATTTACCTGCCAAAACCGTTCCTGCAATATTGGCAGCCCCGATCACGGCAATTGCAAAAGCACCCAGTGCCGATGTGGTCTTGATTCCGATGCTTGCAAGCAACCCGTCCTGGGCAATCGGACCGCACACCTCTGTAATGAACGCAGGGAAATGCGCGGTTATAAAAGCCAATTGAAAGCCGCATGAAAAGAAGCCCAGAAAGATCAGGGTAAAGGACGGATCGCGAAACGCTTTTCCCAGAATTTCATGCAGTGTTTCATCCAGATCCGCCTTGCTAGCCACCTGTGATGAACGCATCAATGGCAATAGTAATAGCGAGGTTAAAATCAGAACTGCGAAAATAATAAATACCCAACTCCAGTTCATATAGCCCAGTAAAAACTCTGCCATTGGCGGACCAATAATTTGACCAGCAGAGCCGAATGCAGTTGCAACACCCAATGCCATTGACCTGTTTTCATCCGATGCGGCCCGCCCGACGATCGCCAAAATCACACCAAAACCGGTTCCTGCAATCCCAAAACCCACAAGTATCGCAAAAAACTGATGCTCCACGGCCGTAGTTGCAAAGCTTGATAGAACCAGGCCCAAAGCATAGACAATCGCGCCTAAAATAATCGCTTTGCGATCACCGAATTTTTCGGCAAATGCCCCAAACAGCGGCTGGCCAATACCCCAAGCCAGGTTTTGAATGGCGATGGCCAGTGAAAATTCCGACCGCAACCAACCAAACTCACTGGCGATAGGGATTTGGAACACACCGAAAGTTGCACGAATAGCAAACCCTGTCATCAGGATCAAAGAACCCGCAATTAAAACCGGGGTGAAAATAGTGTCTTTTGTCTGTGACATAGCATTCTCCGTTGTCGGACCATCCTTAAATTGCTATGCCTCGTCAAATGAATAAAAGTTATAGGGGCAATCACACAAAGTGTTACCTATTTTAGAATATGAACGCCGAATGGCGTCGGGTGAATTAAACGATGACCCCGCCCAGCGCAGCGCATTGGAATTATTGAACGAACTGCATAAAGGTCTGTTCAATTACAAACCTTCAAAACTGGGTTATTTGAAATCGTTCTTCGCAGGCAATCGTCGCCCACCCAAAGGTATTTATATTTATGGTGGCGTCGGGCGTGGTAAATCCATGCTGATGGATCTGTTCTTTGATCAAGTCCCGACAAAGGCCAAAAGGCGCGTCCATTTTCACGGCTTTATGCAAAAAGTACATGAAGCGATGCACATGGCGCGTAAATCCGGTGTCGAAGATGCGCTGAAACCAGTGGCACAAGAGATCATTCAATCGACAGACCTTTTGTGCTTTGACGAAATGCAGATCAACGACATCACCGACGCAATGATTGTCGGGCGGTTGTTTGAGTATCTGTTCGAAGCGGGCGTTGTGATTGTCACCACATCAAACCGCCCACCCGAAGACCTGTATAAAGACGGGCTGAACCGTTCCTTGTTTCTGCCCTTCATTGAGATGATCAAAAGCCGTTTGACGGTTTATTGTCTGGATAGCGATACCGATCACCGGCAGAACAGGTTAACCGATCAACAACTGTATTTTCAGCCTTTGAACGAGGCTGCGGATTTGGCTGTCACCCATCTTTGGCAAGAACTGTCGGGGGATAAATCAGAACCCCTTGTGATCAAACGCAAGGGCCGTGATGTTATTATACCCGCATTCAGCAGCGGTGTCGGCAAAGCCAGCTTTAATGACCTATGTGCAAAACCGCTGGGCCCCGGTGATTATCTTGCTATTGCCAAAGCATTGCGCGCGTTGATTATCACCGACATTCCGAAACTGTCCAAAGCCAACAATAACGAAGCAAAACGTTTTGTCACCCTGATCGACGCGCTTTATGAGGCAAAAGTAAAGCTGATTGCAAGTGCCGCCGCAGAGCCCGAGAAGCTATACACAGACGGCGCGGGCGCATTTGAATTCGAACGTACCGCCAGCCGCTTGCACGAAATGCAATCAGCGGATTGGGCAACCTAGCGTACCTTTTTGCGCAGCACCTTTAAAAAATCCTGATCCGCTTTACCATTCGGTTGTCGGCCCCAGCTGATCTGAATGGCACTGACTGCATCTATTGTTTTTGGCCCGATAATACCGTCCGGCTCACCCAGATCATAACCGGCGCGGTTCAGCAATTCCTGAACTTCCAGCTTCTCATTCAACTTCAACGCACCCGGCCCACGCGGCCATTCTTTGCTAAAGTTACCGCCACCTATGATCTTGTCACCCAAGTGCCCGACCGCCATCGCGTAGGAATTTGCGTTATTATAGCGCTTGATCACAAAGAAGTTTTTAAACACCACAAAAGCGGGCCCATCCGCACCTGCAGGCAGAAAAACCGATCCCTGCCCGTAATTTGGTATTTTTTTACCCCGCACCGTACGCACACCCAGTTCAGTCCAGCGTGCAGGCGTAGCTTTAACCTTTAGGCTGGCATTGCCATAGTTAAAACCCTTGGGCAATTTCACTTCAACACCCCAAGGTTGGTTATGCGTCCAACCGGCTTTTTTCAGATAATTCGCCGTAGACGCCAAAGCGTCAGATGGATCGTTTGGATCCCAGACATTACGTTTGCCATCGCCCGTAAAGTCCTGTGCAGAAGCCTGATAGCTGGTTGGAATAAACTGCGTATGCCCCATTGCACCCGCCCATGATCCCATCATACGGTTCGCCGTGATGTCACCACGCTGAATAATCCGCAAAGCTTCCAAAAGCTGCTGTTTGCCGAATTTTTCACGCCGTCCGTCATAAGCCAATGTTGCCAAAGCCTCGATGATATTGATGTCACCCATGTTCTTGCCATAGGATGATTCCAAACCCCAAATCGCCAGAACAACCTTTTTATCAACGCCATATTTCTGCTCGATCCGGTTCAATGTTCTTTTATGCTTCTTCAACATCGCCCGACCGTTTTTCACCCGCTTGGGTGATGTAGCCGTATCCAGATAATCCCATATTTGCCGTGAAAACTCCGCCTGCTTGCGGTCAAGCTGCATCACGCGCGTGTTCAATTTAACGCCCTTGAAGGCGCGGTCATAAGTGCGTGCGGAAACCCCTTTTGTCAAAGCGACGGCACGGAAATTTTTTACCCAGCGCTGAAAGCCCGATTGGGATTGCGCAACAATGATCACATCATTTTTCTGAAATGTATTTGCCGGTACTGCTTGTGCCATGGATAGGCCCAAAGCTACAGCCAAGCCTGTATATATAAGTCTCATCAATATCTCCTGCTCGAGATTTATTTTTGTTATGTGTGATTGTAACGAATGTAGCGACCAGACCAAAGCCTAAAAAGACCCATCACCATCATAATGCGAAGAGTCGCCGATAGGATGTTGTATTTCACTTTTTAATTGCTTCAGAAATTCGCGCAGCATACCCACACGGCGCGGCTTAAATGCGTCACCTGTCGCCCTGATCATCTGAATGCGGTCCACACGAAAGACCCGGTAATCCGCCCGCAACAGGCAATGTGCCAATAAAACAAGGCTTTCGTCCATGAATACAATGGACAGTGGCCAGATATTGCGCAGCGTTGCAGCCCCGTCTTTATCACAATATGATATTTCCAAAACCCGCTCTTCACGCGTGGCCTTCCGCAAAGCTGCTACATCTATTGAAACCGGATAACGTCGGTGGAATTTTCTGGCATGTAACACCGCATTTTTCATTTGCATCTGCATCCGCGCAGGCAACGATGCGTTAACCTTGGACAGCACGTTTTTGGCAGCATTGGCCAACACCGGGTCACCGACTTGCTGCACTTCACGCAACCCCAAAACCAATGCCTCAATCTCATCCGCGTTAAACATCATCGGCGGCATGGTGGCATCTTCCACTACCGTAAACCCATAACCTGCTTCACCATCGATCACGGCCCCTGCAGCCCGTAAATCTTCAATATAGCGATAGATCGTGCGTTCAGACGTATCCAATTCATACGCCAACTGTGCTGCCGTAACCGGAGCAGGCAGGGTACGAATTAATTGCATAAGCTTTAAAAGGCGATCACTTTTGGACATAACGCATACATACTAACAGCTACTGACAATTTATGTCAGTATCGATTGTTATAGTGCCTTAAAAAACAAGGATCAAAAAATGCTAGAACTTACCGTATATCCATCCGGGTTTTCAGAAATATCCGGNAGCCCATTTGCGGTTAAAGCCCTGTGTTTGATGGAACAATCCGGCCAGGCCTATCGTGTCAAACGATTGGCTGACCCGCGAAAATCGCCCAAAGGCAAACTGCCAATTCTACGGCACAACGATACAATCATTCCCGATAGTGATCAGATCAGAGATTACATGGAACAGACTTTTGACTGCGATTATGATGCGGGGCTAACACCCACCCAAAGGGGCCAATCACGTAGTATTATTCGTATGGTCGAAGAGCATCTTTACTTTGCAGTCGTGGCAAACAGATGGCAAACAGAAGCGCATTGGCCAATCACGCAAAAAGAGTTTTTCGACAAAATGCCAAAAATCATGGGGCTTTTTGTGCCAAACATGATCCGTAAGGGCGTGATTAAACAACTTATAGGTCAGGGTATGGGGCGGCACAGCCAGCAAGAACAACTGGTTCGTGCAGAAAAAGACATAACCGCGCTTGAAGCGATGCTTGCAAATCAACCCTACTTGTTTGGTGAAAAGCACACAGCCGCCGATTATTCCGCTGTTGCAATTTTGCGCACAGCGGCCTCTTTTCCTGTTGCGAATACGCTTAGCAAAATGGTTCAGTCGCGCTCAACATTGATGGCCTACATCGATCGTGGCAAAGCTGATTTTTATCCGAAATGATACCACCGATTGCAGACCCGAACGTACAAGCAGCTTATGATGCTTTCCCACCCTCTGCCATAAATGGTGCGATGGGTTTACGTGCATTGATTTATGAAACAGCCAATTGCATTGCGGGGTTGGATGAACCAACAGAGTGTTTGCGTTGGGGCCAACCGTCATACATCACCGCTATCGGCTCCACGTTGCGTATTGGCATCCCGAAAACAGGTGGCTTTGCTTTATATGCGCATTGCCAAAGCACAATCATTTCACAATTCGCGCAAACTTTCGGTGCAGACTTTCAGATCGATGGCAATCGTGCAGTCATCTTTCAATGCATGGACGACATTCAATCGGAAGAACTGCGCCTGTTGGTCGAACACGCTTTAACTTACAAACGAAAAAGGCGTTAAGGCATATGCCCACACGCCTTTTGCACCGCAAGCTTTATCCGCTTGCAGAGTTTTCGTTGGTATCTGGTTATGTAAAGTAAAAAGGTGGCGCCACCATATGCGGTTATGTAGCCGAACAAGGGGTTGTGCCCCTTGCACCTATTTCTACCGGTCGTTTCGGTGGTCTTCGCATTTGGCGCTGTTACCCGCCCTTTGAAAACCCGTGAACCACTTTTGCTAGCAGGGGTGTTATACGCTTGGAAAGGTTGAGGATTTGTTAGGTATACGTTCGCAACCCCTACCGTCGGCGCTTTTGCAATTTGCGTTTCTTGCCCTTGGACTGACCGAACTTGCGGCCCCGTGGCCGCCCCTTGCCGGAACTGCTTTTGGGCATTGGTTTACCGTCAAGTTCCAGCATTTCCAGCGTCAGCCCACCCGTTATCGCCGTTGCTTCCACAAGCGAGACCTTGCATGGCATGCCAACCGCGATGACCCGCCCGCTGTCTTCACCTTTTAGCGTACCGTCACGTTCAATATAGCGCCAGTATTCACGCCCCAACTGGCTAAGGGGGATTATCCCGTCAGCACCTGTTTCAAGCAACTTCACGAACAGGCCAAACTTGGCGATGCCAGAAACACGGCCTTCAAATTCCGCACCGACACGTTCCGACAGAAACGCGGCAAGATAGCGATCAGTTGTGTCACGTTCCGCCAGCATGGAACGGCGTTCCGTTTCCGAGATCCATTCGCCGGTTTGCGCCAAATGTTCAATATCACCGGGCTTTAACCCATCATCACCCCAACCGTGTGCTGCAATAAGCGCGCGATGAACGATCAGGTCGGCATAGCGGCGAATAGGTGATGTAAAATGGCCGTAGCGTTTCAGGTTCAACCCGAAATGCCCCAGATTATCGGGCGAATAATAGGCCTGCTTCATTGATCGCAGAACGGTCATGTTAATAACCTCTGCATCATCGGAACCGGATGCCGCATCCAAGAGCTTATTCAAGTCCTGCGTACGCAACACCTGCCCTTTGGCCAGTTGCAGCCCTGCGGCATCGACAACCTCTCGCAATGTATCCAGCTTTTCCGGTGAGGGTTCTTCGTGAACACGGTACAACAGCGGCCACTTTTTGGCTTCCAGCGTTTCTGCTGCACAAACATTCGCGGTCACCATAAACTCTTCCACCAATTTATGCGCATCAAACCGTTCCTTGAACGATACGGATGTCACCACACCTTCATCAGACAAAACAATCCGTCGTTCGGGCAAATCCAGGTGCAAAGGCTGGCGCCTGTTGCGCTCTTTTGTGGCGGCAGCATAAGCCGCAAACAAATCTGCAATCGGCCCCGCCAATGGTTTGGTTGCTTCGTCATAAGTACCATCAGCCGCAGCTTGCGCCTGTTCATAGGATAGTGATGCCGGTGAGCGCATCATGGCGCGATAGAATTCATGCCCCAGCTTTTTGCCCTTGGCATTCAACACAATGCGCACCGCAATACAGGCCCGATCAACGCCTTCGTGCAACGAACACAGATCGCCCGAAAGCGCATCCGGCAGCATGGGAACAACCCGGTCGGGAAAATAGCTGGAATTGCCACGATTGCGTGCTTCGCGATCCAGTGCAGAGCCGCTGGTCACGTAATGTGCCACATCGGCGATGGCGACCCAAACGATATGACCGCCATCATTCTTGGGGTCATCATCAGGCAGCGCACAAATCGCATCATCATGGTCACGCGCATCCGACGGGTCGATGGTAAACAATGGCAGGTCGCGTAAATCTTTGCGCGCACCCAAATCGACAGGTTGTGCGGCATTTGCCTCGATTATAACCGCATCGGGGAAATTATCCGGGATCCCGTGCTGGTGAATGGCAATCAATGATACTGATTTCGGCGCCATGGGATCACCCAGAATCTCGGTTATCTTGGCTGTAGGTAGGCCCATGCGCGCCTTAGGCCCGACCTGTTCCGCCTCGACCAATTCACCATCTTTGGCGTCTAGGCTATCCGCTTTGGCCACCTGCCATTCAAGGCTGGACTTTTTATCGACAGGAACAATACGCCCGCCTTCCGAGCCTAATCTATAAAGCCCGACAATTTTCTGCGGCCCTGTCCCGATACGCCGAATAAGTCGCGCTTCATATGCAATATCCGGATCTGTAGAACTGCCAAGACGGCACAATATTCTGTCGCCTTCCTTTAATGCAGGATCGCCTTTTGCCGCCACAAACAAGATCTTCGGCGTAGGCTCCGTGTTATCCCATTCCATAGGAGCTGCCCAAAGATCACCGTCTTTATCAGGTGCCAGAACCCGCAAAACAGAAACCGGTGGCAAATCCCCCGCGGCCCCATAAGTACGTCGNTTTTTTGTTAAATGCCCCTCGGCCGTTAGCTCTTTCAAGATACGCTTCAGATCAATGCGCGCTGCCCCCTTGATACCAAAGGCGCGGCCTATATCACGTTTTGAAGTCTTAGAGGGGTTATCCTGAATCCAAGTCAGGATTTCCGCTTTGCTGGGAAATTTTTTCATGCGCCACACTTAACAGGTAAATTCAGGGCCGTCATATTTATCACTGCCAAATCATCAGCATGATCTACATCCCTTAACGTATCGATATATCCCACACGCGCATCGCCCAAAGTTGCCACGGTATCAGCCAACGCATGTGCGCTAGACCAGCGCACATCCTTGAACAAACCTGCAGGTACCGCGCTTCCACCGCGCTTTAGTCCAATCAACCAATAACCGCCATCAGGGGCAGGTCCGAAAACCGCATCATGGTTGCCCAATGTGCGAAAGGCTTTTTCGATCAGCGCTGGCGTCACACCCGGAATATCGGCCCCGATAATCACCACCGGGCCATAAGGCGCATTTCGGAAGATCGACCCCATCCGGTGCCCCAAATCTCCGCGACCCTGCGGCCAGCGCGGCAAATAATCAGGCCATATGCGGCTTTGCAATCCTTCCACATCGGGTGAGACCGCCAGAACGGTTTGCCAGCGCGGATCACGCCCAAGCCTGCGGATCAGACTGCGCGTTTGATGGCGGAACCACCATGCTGCCCGCGTCATACCGATATCCTTGCCCAGACGGGTTTTTACCCGGCCCGCACGAGGTTCTTTGACCATGATGAAAAGCTGGCTGATCATCACGCAAAATAGTCAGTCAATATCCGCGTATAAATCGCTTTCAGTTTATGGATATTTGCAACCTCTACCCGTTCATCGACCTCATGCATGGTGCGGCCCACAAGCCCGAACTCTACCACGGGGCAATGACTTTTGACGAACCGTGCGTCCGAGGTGCCGCCTGTTGTCGACGCTTCTGGTGTAATGCCCGTTTCCGCTTTTACCGCCTTTGAAATCAGCGAAGANAATTCACCCAGCGGTGTCACGAAACTTTCGCCCGACACACGCACACGCATTGTTATTTCAATGTCCGTAGCGCGTGCAACCTTGTCCACTTCCGCCTGCAGCCATGACGTTAACGTTTCNGATGTATGGGTATCATTGAAGCGAATATTCACAGTCGAGCGGGTTTCCGCGGGGATCACGTTATCGGCCGAATTACCGGTATCGATAGTAACAACTGCCAATGTGGATGCATCAAAATGCTNCGTGCCTTGATCCAACTCATAGGCTGCCAGATTTGCCATCAGCTGTGCCATTGCTGGCATCGGGTTTTTGGCACGATGCGGATAGGCAGAATGGCCCTGCACACCTTTGCAGGTGAAGTAAGCGTTCATCGACCCGCGGCGGCCAATTTTCATCATCTCGCCCATTTCATTGGGGCAAGTCGGCTCACCCACAAGGCAATGATCTATGCGCTCATTCTGCGTATCCATCCAGTCAAGTAAAGCCACGGTTCCATCTACCGCTAAGCTTTCTTCGTCACCCGTGATCGCCAGAACGATTGATCCGTCAGGGGGTGTATCATGCACAAAATCAATTGCGGCTGCGGCAAAAGCCGCCACACCCGATTTCATATCCGTGGCCCCCCGCCCATAGAGGAAACCATCCTTGATCTCGGCCCCGAACGGATCAACTGTCCAGGCGTTCAGATCACCTACAGGCACCACATCAGTGTGGCCGTTAAAGCCGAATGTACGTCCGTTGGCACCTTTTCCCCAGCGCGCAAAAAGGTTGGAAACGCCTCCGCGATCCACGCGGGTGCAGGTAAAACCCGCTTGCGTCAAAAGCCCGTCCAGCAATATCAAAGCACCGCCCTCTTCAGGCGTTACAGAGGGGCAGCGGATCAGATCGGCTGTCAGTTTTACAGGATCGGTTGTCATGGCATTTTCCTTCATATCATCTGGCATAGCTTTATCGAAGCATCACCCCAAGCAAAAGCCTAAAACGTGCAAGGGGCCTGCAGAGTTAACCATGCACCGCCATCTGGGTGACGCATGCGCAGAATTTGCGCGTGCAGCTGTAATCTGTCCGCAGCCGCTACAACCTCTGCATTACCATAAAACCGGTCCCCCAGTATCGGGTGGCCCAGCTCCAGCATATGCACCCGCAGCTGATGACTGCGCCCCGTCTTGGGGCGCAATTCCATGCGTGTGGCACCGTCTTCACGCGCCAGAACCATCCAGTCAGTTACCGACGGTTTGCCGCGTGTATGATCCACCATCTGTAACGGGCGGTTCGGCCAATCAACGATCAGCGGCAAATCCACCCTGCCCGTATCATCCACCACACACCCGCGAACACGTGCCACGTAGGTCTTTTCCAGTTGCCGCTTTTGAAACTGAGAGCTGATATGCCGTTGCGCGGCTTTGCCTATCCCGAAAACAATTACGCCGGATGTATCCATATCCAACCGATGCACCAACAATGCATCCGGGTAAGCCGCCTTTACCCGTGTTTCCAGACAATCGCGATGTTCCATCGCTTTGCCGGGAACAGATAACAGGCCAGAGGGTTTGTTGATTGCCAATATCTGATCATCCAGATGGATCACATCCAAAGGGGTATCGGGTGGCGCGTATGTAAAGGGCGGGTTTGGGCTCATCCCGCCCCTTTACACGACTATCTAGACTTTAACACGTTCGGATTTTGGATCATACATCGGGCGTAAACTGACATCCGCTTTTACCCGAACCCCTGCCACGTCAATCTCGTAAGACGACGCCAGAACTTCGGCTGCCGTTTCACCTTCGCACGGCACATATCCCATGCCGATGGCAGCCCCTAATGTATGGCCATAACCGCCCGAGCAAAGGTAACCAACGATGTCGCCGTTCCGTAAAATCGGCTCGTTATGATACAACAGCGGTTCTGCATCCGCCAATTTGAATTGTACTAGACGAGTATTTAGACCGGTTTCTTTTTTCTTCAAAACCGCATCACGCCCAATGAAATCCGGCTTGTCGGTTTTCACCGCGAACCCAAGACCCGCTTCCAACACATGATCTTCGCAGGTGATGTCATGGCCGAAATGACGAAAGCCTTTTTCAATCCGGCAACTGTCCATCATGTGCATACCGCAAAGCTTCAGCCCCATATCCTGACCCGCATCATAGAGGGTTTCAAACACATGGCACGCCATGTCGGAACTGGCATAAACTTCCCAGCCCAGCTCACCCACGTAAGTCACACGGTGCACACGTGCCAGCCCCATGCCGATTTCAATTTCCTGTGCAGTACCAAACGGATTGGTCGCATTGCTAAAATCGTTAGGGCTAACTTTTTCCAGCAAAGCACGGCTGTTTGGCCCCATCACCGCCAGCACACCTTCACCCGCTGTCACATCCGTGATCACCACGTTGAAATCACCGGCATTGCGTTCCAGCCAGACTTGATCCGCAGGCCGCGTGGTGGATGGTGTTACAACCAAATAGGCAGTTTCAGACAAGCGGGTGATGGTCACATCCGCCTCAATCCCGCCACGTGTGTTCAGAAATTGCGAATAAACGATCTTGCCCACAGGCACGTCGTATTGTCCGCCTGCCACATAGTTCAAAAACGCAGTGGCATCTCGGCCTTCTACTCGGATTTTACCGAATGAAGTCATATCGTACATGCCGATATTTTCACGAACCGACTGATGTTCAGCGGCTGCATTTTCAAACCAGTTGGGGCGTTTCCATGTATATTCGTACTCTGCCTTTTGCCCTTCATTGGCAAACCAGTTGGCCCGTTCCCAACCGGCAGCTTCACCCATCACAGCACCGCGGTCCAGCAGGTGTTGGTGGAATGGCGTGCGCCGAATACCGCGCGCTGTTGCCTTTTGGCGGAACGGGAAATGGTCAGCGTAAAGCAGGCCCAAAGTTTCTTTGGAGCGTTCAAACAAGTAATGCTTGTTGCCCTGAAACGGTTGCATCCGCCCAATGTCTACGTCGCCCAGATCGAACGGTTTTTCACCATCTTCCATCCACTGTGCAAGGGCCATACCAGCCCCGCCGCCCGATTGAATGCCGATTGAGTTGAACCCTGCGGCAACCCAAAAATTATCCACTTCCAGCGATAGGCCCAGATGATACGCATCATCAGGCGTAAAGCTTTCAGGCCCGTTGAAAAACGTATGAATACCTGCCTCTGCCAGCATTGGCAGGCGTTCGCAGGCGCGTTCCAAAATNGGTTCAAAGTGATCAAAATCCTCTGGTAGCTGATCAAATTCGAAGCTGTCGGGNATGCCGTTCATCCCCCAGGGCTTTGAGTTCGGCTCGAACGCGCCCAGCAGATATTTTCCNGCATCCTCTTTGTAATAGGCNCATTCATCAGGTACGCGCAGCACAGGCATTTGGGTCAGGCCCTTGATCGGCTCGGTGACAATATAGAAATGTTCGCAGGCATGAAGCGGTACGTTAACACCTGCCATACGCCCCACCTCATGGCCCCACATGCCAGCACAATTCACCACCATATCAGCCGCGATGAGTCCTTGATCCCCATTTTCATCTTGCCAGTTAACCCCTGTAACACGACGGCCTTCTTTGACCACGCCCGTCACTTTCACCCGCTCTTTTATCAACGCCCCACGTTGACGTGCACCCTTGGCCAGCGCCAGTGCGATATTGGCGGGGTCGCCCTGCCCGTCCGTTGGCAGATAGACCCCTGATTTCACGCCATCAATATTCAGATGTTCATAGCGCTCTTTCACTTCCTTCGCCGAAATTTCTTCAACTGGCACACCAAAGGCACGTGCCATAGCAGCCTGGCGAAACAACTCTTCTTGGCGTTCTTCGGTTAATGCAACTGAAATTGACCCTGTTTGTTTTAACCCCGTAGCAACACCGGTTTCCGTTTCCAGCCCTTGATAGAGTTCCGCCGAATACCGCGCCAGTTTTGTCATATTGGATGATGCACGCAACTGCCCGATCAAACCTGCAGCATGCCATGTGGTACCCGATGTCAGTTGNTTGCGTTCCAGCAAAACCACATCTTTCCAGCCAAGTTTTGTCAGATGATAGGCCACAGAACAGCCAATTACACCGCCACCAATAATAACAGCGCGGGCTTTAGTTGGAAGGTTTTGCATTTTTCGAGTTCCTTTGGCTATGATATCAAAAATTCTTAATCCGTTTTATGAATTGCAAATACGCAAATGCGACAGGATTACGTGGAAAATCGTGTTTATTATCTTTAAATTAGCCCTTCTCAGCTTTTGCGCATTTGGCTGGGGGTTTTGCCAAAACACTGTCGATACGCAATTGAGAAACCTGATTGATACCCGCTTGCCAATGCTACTTCTTGAATNCTCATATTTGTATTCAATAACAGACTATGCGCATGGTTCAGACGTAATTCGCGGTAATATTTACTTGGGCTGCATCCCATCACCGATTTAAATTTCCGCTCCAGCCAACGGGGGCTATGACCTATTTGATCGGCCAAATCAAAAATGTGTACAGGTTCTTCAATGTTCATTTGCATAATTTTAATAGCTTTATTCAGCATACGCGCGCCTTTTTGCGCCGTTGCAACAATCTCAGGCTGTAGGGTTTCAAATGCACGTATCTCATCATGTAAAAGGATTTTGGAAACGATCAATAACTTTGCACTTGATATATATTGCCCAATCAAGGCCAAAATAATATCAGCGGTTGTGCTCATACCCGCACTGGTCACGATCTGGCCATCCGATACGGCCAAAGAAGATTTAATTCCGTAAATTCCCTGCTTTTCTTCAAGCAAGGTCCGGTTTTCCCAGTGTGTCGTATGCTCGGCTGCATTGTCCAGATTTGAAGCAATATAGCGGCTTGCTGCTTCGGCCAGTAAAATCACTTTTGCACCAGAGTGCCTGTAACGGGCCGCGTATTTCTCTACGTCCAAAGCTGCATAAAAGGGATCGGAATTGCCTATAAAGACAACAAAATCAGGTCTAGGAGATTTCGGTATTATCTGTGTTTCAACACTGGCACCAGATTTTGAGCCAATTGTTCCGCCTTTTTCAGAGTAGAGTTGCCATTTGAATTTATCAAAGCTCAACACCCGGTTTGCAAGGCGTAAAATTTCAACCGCAACTGCAAATTCCATAAGCACATAATCTTGCGCAACAATAATATCAACGCAGATTTCCTCGGCGTTTATCGTACTGGCAGATTTGGTGGAATTCATCACCTACCTTCCAAACCTCTGCGCCAAAAGGGCGATATGATCAGGGCCGACTTCACAACAGCCCCCTATGATTGTAGCGCCTGCATCTACCCAGTTTTGCGCAAATTCAGCATAAGTTCCCGGCCCCAAGTCTTTGCGCGTTTCCAGTTCATCAACGGTAGCGCCAATATGATCAAACGTACCTGCGATACTAACAAAACCGTTGGCATATGCCCCTACCGGAATGCCGTGATCAACCAGTATAGGAACTGCAGTTGTAACGGCTTCAGGAACAGAGCAATTTACCAGAACCGCGGCGGGTTTATACTCTGACAGTAGTGGAAAAACATCCGTCAGGTTTTCGCCCGAACGTAGTTTGCTACCGTCCTTGTCATCCACCGACAAGGACAACCATACAGGCTTGCCAAAACCTGCAGCCCCCATTAATCCACCACGTGCCTGATCGATGGATGACATCGTTTCAAACAAAAATAGGTCAACAAAATCCGCCTGTACT
>JGI24723J26617_10002536_pt1 | contig 14264 bp, 14 predicted proteins | sample Cruoilmetagenom6_FD_26617 | JGI IMG/M metagenome (IMG submission 26617)
CGTTTCTTTGGGGACCGCGGTAACCACGGTGTACCTGAGGAGCGGGTCACGGGTTCGTTGGGCTCTGGCGTTATTGTCCGTGCAAACGGCATCATCATCACTAATAACCACGTTATTAAAGGCGCTGACGAGATCACCGTGGTTTTGTCTGACCGCCGCGAGTTTGATGCGGAAGTAGTGATGGCAGACGCGGGCACTGACCTAGCGGTTCTGCGCATCCAAGTAGGCGATGATGTGCTGCCCATAGTTAAAATGGCTGATAGCGATCATGTAGAAGTGGGCGATATCGTCCTTGCTATTGGTAACCCCTTTGGTGTTGGTCAGTCGGTCACAGGCGGTATTGTCTCCGCGACCGCACGCACACAGCAGGGTATTTCAGATTTTGGCTTCTTTATTCAGACCGACGCGTCCATTAACCCTGGTAACTCGGGTGGTGCGCTCATCGGCATAGACGGAGAGCTTATTGGCATCAACACCGCTATTTATAGCCGTACAGGCGCTTCTAACGGTATTGGCTTTGCAGTGCCAACCAATATGGTGCAAGTGGTGCTGCGTGCGGCGCTGACTGACGGTACTCTGGTGCGCCCATGGATTGGTATTGATGGACAAAATGTAACGAGTGATCTTGCAGAGGGCTTAGGGCTAGACCGTGCAGGCGGTGTAATCATCGGCTCGCTCTATCCAAATGGCCCTGCTGAGCGCGGCGGATTAAACGTCGGTGACGTAATCCTCAGCATTAATAATTTTGAAGTGATCGACGAGGGTGGTCTTAACTTCCGCACCGCTACCCGCGCAGAGGGTGAAATGGTGGAAGTGGTCGTGCTTCGGGGTGATGAGCTGGAGACGTATCAGCTTAGTCTCGAGCTACCGCCTGAAAACCCAAGCCGTAATGTAACGCTCATCGATGGTCGCCATCCATTTCAAGGCGTGACGGTTGCTAACCTTTCACCGCGTTTCAACGATGAAAATCGTATCAATGTGCTGAGAAAAGGCGTGATGGTCACTAAGCTATCAGGCAACTCTGCGGCTGCTCGTGCGCGTTTTGTTATGCCGGGTGATGTGCTGCTGGAACTGAACAGTCAACCGATCACCACCGTGCAGACACTTGTTAACACATTGGACAGTATCACGGCATCACAAGAAGGCGTGGATGAGGATGAGCGTGAACCTGCAACCTATCTCTTTCGCCTAGAACGCAGGGGTGAGGTGCGGGAATGCGCCATTCGCGGCAATAGCCTCCGCTGCGGCACCGTAAGGTAGCGCAGTCTCATGGGGGATGATCTTTTCGCATCAGCAGGCCTAGCCCACGACGCACCGCGTCCGCTGGCAGATCGCTTGCGCCCCAAAACGCTTATGGAAGTGGTAGGACAAGACCATTTGCTCGGCGAGGACGGCCCGCTTGGTCGCCTTGTTTCCTCTGGCAAGATTAGCTCACTGATTTTTTGGGGACCACCGGGCACAGGTAAAACCACTATCGCAAGATTGCTCGCTGATCACGCTGACCTAGAGTTTGAGCAGATCAGTGCTATTTTCTCAGGCGTTGCTGACCTTAAAAAGATTTTCGCCAAAGCTGACGCCCGCCGCCAAGCAGGGCGGGGTACTTTGCTGTTTGTAGACGAAATTCACCGTTTTAACCGCGCGCAGCAGGACGGCTTTTTACCCTATGTGGAGAACGGAACGGTCATTTTGGTGGGCGCAACCACCGAAAACCCGTCTTTTGAGCTTAATGGAGCGCTTTTAAGCCGTATGCAGGTGCTTGTGCTCAATCGGCACGATGATAACGCCTTAGAGGCGCTTTTGACGCGTGCTGAGGCTGAAATGGGCCGCAAACTGGCATTGGACGATGATGCGAGAGCGGCGCTTAAGGCTATGGGCGACGGTGACGGTCGTTATTTCCTCAACTGTGTGGAAGCGCTATATGACTTAGTGGGTGAGGGCGAAGCGATCGATACCGTTATGCTCGCCAAGCTTTTGCAAAAGCGCGCGCCTGCTTTCGATAAAAACAAAGACGAACATTTTAATATCATGTCGGCGCTGCACAAATCCCTGCGCGGCTCGGACGCTGACGCGGGGCTTTATTGGCTCGCACGGATGCTAGCAGGCGGTGAAGACCCAATGTATATCATCCGCCGCCTCGTGCGTTTCGCTAGCGAAGATATTGGCCTCGCGGACCCCGAAGCTATCCATCAGGCACTTGCGGCGAAAGACACCTATCATTTTCTCGGCTCTCCAGAAGGCGAACTGCAGATTGCTCAGGCGGTGATTTACCTAGCCACCGCGCCCAAGTCTAATGCCGCCTATATGGCAATGAAGGCAGCACAAAAGGCCGCGCGCAAAACAGGGTCACTGATGCCACCGCAGAACATCCTCAACGCACCCACCGATATGATGAAAGACCTTGGCTACGGCAAAGGCTATAGCTATGACCACGATAGTGAGCATGGTTTTTCTGGTGATAGCTATTTCCCTGACGATATGAAGCGGGAGAGCTTTTACGCCCCTGTTGAACGCGGTTTTGAGCGCGAGATCAAAAAGCGCCTCGATTACTGGGCTAAGCTACGCGACGGTGGCTAATTGCCAAACCTTCTATTTTCGCTATGCTTGCGTTAGGGAGAGTTTTCATGATTATCAAGCGTTTAGCTGAAGGCATTAAAAAACAAGATTGGTTCGTGGTCACAATTGAGATTGTGATTGTTGTCGTGGGCATATTTATAGGCCTGCAAGTAGATGAATGGAATACGTCTCGGATCAATGATCAGCGAGCTGTTGAGGTTATTGAAGAGCTGCAAGTTGATTTTGAGCGTATCGAGCAATCGGCCACTAATTTAGCTGACTTCTATGCGNATATTTTGGTAAAAATGAAGGCACTGAGAATAATCCTAGATGCTGGTGTCGTTAGACCTGAAGATGAACAGGCAGTTAAAGATGGTATTTCAAGCGCTTCTAATTGGGGTGACCCACCTCCGCCTTCCGGTATTTTTAGAGATTTAGTAAGCTCTGGTAATCTTTCACTTATTCGTAATAAAGAACTCAGGATGCGTCTAATGGAATACGATCAGAGTATCGGGATGATCGAAAAATCTGATCTAAATATTAATATTCTCATTGCGCAGTTTGAAGTGGTTCTAGGTCGCCATTCCTCTGTTTCATTGGACTTTGCTGTTCCCGACAAAGAGGATTTGGCCTTTATAGACATAACCTTGCCAAGAACTGAGAACGTACAGTACGATGCGATGCTTGCTGATCCTGATTTTAGGGGCGCTATTGATCACAACACAACCTTGCTATTTTCCCGATACGCTAATATCCGCGTTGTCATGGGTAAAATATCTCAAGTGCAGAAACTATTAGACGCTGAAACCGCAGGGGATTAAGGCGTTTGTTGACCCAAAGAGAGCTACTCTCTATGGTGCGCCGAAACTGGATAGGATTAAACCATGCAAATGATATTAGCGATAGGATTAGGTGGAGCACTGGGTGCCATTTTGCGGCATTTCATGGCGGGTGCCATCACACGCTGGTTTGGCTCGGGTTTTCCGCTCGGAATTATGCTGGTGAACATCCTTGGATCGCTGTTGATGGGCTTTCTCGTGACAGCGCTCGCGACCCGTTTTGAGGCATCCCCCGAGATGCGCGGCTTCATCGCAGTTGGATTGCTCGGTGGTTTCACCACTTTTTCAACCTTTTCGCTGGAAACAGTCTTGCTAATGGAGCGCGGTGAGCTTATGCAAGCCGCTCTATACATCCTTGGCTCCGTCTTTTTGGCGGTTGCAGGCTTAATGGCGGGCATGTGGCTCGCGAGGACTCTGTTATGAGCAAGAAATATGTACAAGTCGTCAAAGATGAAGACGATGGTATCCGCGTTGACCGTTGGTTTAAACGCCACTATCCGGGGGTTTCTTTCATTCGCCTGACCAAAGCCATGCGCAAAGGCGAAGTGCGCCTTAACTCTAGCCGCGTAAAAGGCAACGAACGCATCCAAGAAGGCGATGAAATTCGCGTACCGCCGTTCCCTGCTGAGGCCATGGTACCAAGGGCTGGTGAGCGTGCGAAAGTGTTGTCTGATGCCGTGATCGCAGATGTGCGCAGCTGGGTGCTGTATATGGACGACGATATTATCGTGATCAACAAACCATCAGGCCTAGCGTCGCAGGGCGGAACGGGTATCACTAAGCATTTGGACGGTCTGCTACCTGCGCTACAATATGAGCGCGAGAACAAGCCCAAATTGGTACACCGTTTGGATAAAGATACATCTGGGGTGATGCTTTTGGGTCGTAATGCCAATAACGCAGGGTTTCTTGCTAAAGCCTTTCAAAGCAATGAAACCGACAAGCGTTACTGGGCACTGGTAAACGGTGCTCCGCGTGCGCCGCAAGGTCGTATCAAGCTGTTGATGGATAAGGTTTCTGGTCCGCATGGTGATAAGATGCAGGTGACCAAAGACGGTAAAAAATCACTTACTGATTATGCCATTGTTGAGCGCTGTGCCATGTCTGCTGCGTGGCTCGCGCTAAAGCCGCACACGGGACGTACGCATCAACTGCGCTTACACTGCGCTGAAATTGGTCATCCTATCATCGGTGATGGTAAATACGGTGGCGAAGAGGCTGTCCTGTCAGGCTCTATCTCTCGTAAGCTGCATTTGCACGCCGAGAGTATCCGTTTCCCGCACTCTAAGGGTGGCATGATGGAGGTTAGCGCACCGCTGCCGCGTCACATGGCTGAAACATGGGACACCATGGGCTTTTCACTCAAAGAGTATGAAGATCCCTTTGCGGAAATTGAGTAGTGAGCGACTATAATAAACTAGCACTGTTCGACTGCGACGGGACATTGGTGGATGGTCAACATCTGATCGCCCTAGCAATGAACCGCGCTTTTGAGGCTGAGAAGCTGGCGCCTGCAAGCGCAGATGCTGTGCGTTCGATCATCGGGCTATCTCTTGTCGAAGCGATGGAGATATTGCTACCTGACGCTGACAAAACGTATCACGCGCATATGGCTGAGCAATACAAGGCAAGCTTCATTGCCATGCGCGCAGAGCATGCGGACCCCATTGAGCCACTCTACGAAGGTATTTTAGATAGCATTCATGCGCTGGATGACGCGGGCTATATGCTGGGCGTTGCCACAGGTAAATCCATGCGGGGCCTCGTGCGGGTGCTGAAACACCATGACCTCACGCAAAAATTTATCACACTTCAAACTGCCGANGGTCACCCATCCAAGCCGCATCCNTCCATGGTNGACGCAGCGCTCGCTGAGGCGGGCAGTGCCCCTGAGTTTTGTGTAGTGATTGGCGATACAACTTATGATATGATGATGGCTCGCAGTGCAGGGGCAAGTGCGCTGGGTGTAAATTGGGGCTATCACGACGTCGCGGACTTGTCCGCAGCTGGTGCCCAGCATATTGCGACAAGCTGTCATGCTGTACCAAGTTTGGTTGAGCAGTTGATCAAGGAGCGGAGAGCTGCATGAGTGAAGAGATAGAACAGACAGAGGCACCTCAAACGCCTGTGCACACACCTAAAAAGGGGTTCTTGGTGGCTGCATCGTTTACTGTAGCAGGTGCTGTACTGTCCTATATTTATCAGGATGAGATTATTTTCTTCACAGGGCAAGAAACCCCAATGGCGTTTATTACTTTGCTGATAGCGTTGCTGGTTTTTTCTATGTTTTTTATCATGTGCTACCGCAATCCAAAGTTTGGGGACAGCTTGCTTAATAGAAGCATTAAGGTTGATGATCTTCCAAAGGAAAATCATTCGTTTCATTATTCTGCGGGCTACAAGGCAGAATCAGGCGCCGATGAAAAGCGCTTAAATTCAGCCCGTAAAAATAAGCGCGCCACGCGTAAACAACTGGCGGAGACAACACGTAAAATGGCCGAAGAAGGCACACTTAACAAGGATGAAGGCAACTAAGTGAAGCGATTTTATAGAGAAGCAGCCGTCATAGATCAGGCAGACGGCTTTGCGATTGCACTTGACGGAAAACCCGTCAAAACTCCCGGAAAATTACCACTGGTGATGCCGTCTCAGCGACTGGCACACTTGGTNGTAGATGAATGGAACGCGCAGGGCGACAAAGTAGACCCTGAGGTGATGCATTACACACGGCTGGTCAACACCACGCTCGACCGTGTTGAGCCTCGCATGGCAGATGTTGGTGCGGAAGTTGCGGGCTTCGGCGGCAGCGACTTACTGTGTTACCGCGCGGATGAGCCTGAAGACCTTATCTCTCGTCAAGCGGAAGTTTGGGACCCGTATGTCATATGGGCCAACGGCTATTTCAACATTGAGCTGAAAACTACCAGTGGGATCATGCCCGTCAAACAAGATGAAAAATCCCTTACGGCACTTAAAGACGCGGTTATGGCAAATAGCCCGTATGAAATGACGGTGCTGCATGCGCTTACGGGTGGTCTTGGGTCGCTTATTCTTGCACTAGCCCACACCAAGGGCCACGCAAACCTTGATGATGTGTGGGCTGCGAGCCAGCTTGATGAAATGTATCAAGTGGAACAATGGGGCGAAGACGCGGAGGACACAGAAAAACGTAATGAGCTTAAAAACGAGATGGTGGTGGCCGCAATCTTGCTTGAGTGCCTAGGCCTAGACACTAACAAAACATAGTATCTATTTTGAGGTGCTGTTTGGTCTGGATAAATAGAGAAAAGCTGTTTATAAAGGCCCTATACCTTTGTATTATTTATGTTTTATTTAGTAGGAATCCTGATGAAAGATATTCTAGAAAAGTTAGAAATGAAACGCGCAGAGGCCCGCCTAGGCGGTGGTCAAAAGCGTATTGATGCCCAACACGCCCGCGGCAAGCTAACAGCAAGAGAACGCATTTCACTGCTTTTAGATGAAGATAGTTTCGAAGAATTAGATACTTTTGTAGAGCATCGCTGTAGCGACTTTGGTATGGAAACTAAAAAGTTTGCTGGTGACGGTGTTGTCACTGGATCAGGCTTTATCAATGGTCGTCTCATCTATGTTTACAGCCAAGATTTCACAGTCTTTGGTGGCTCCCTAAGCCATACCCACGCTCAAAAAATACTTAAAGTCATGGATATGGCAATGCGCAACGGTGCGCCTTGTATCGGTCTTAATGATAGTGGCGGAGCGCGTATTCAAGAGGGCGTAGCAGCGCTCGGTGGTTACGCTGAAGTGTTCCAGCAAAACGTGCTGGCGTCGGGCGTTATCCCACAAATCTCCGTGATTATGGGGCCGTGCGCGGGCGGTGCTGTTTATAGCCCTGCGATCACAGACTTTATCTTCATGGTAAAAGACACCAGCTATATGTTCGTGACCGGCCCTGATGTGGTGAAAACGGTGACCAACGAAACCGTGACCCAAGAAGAGCTTGGCGGTGCCAGTACCCACACAACAAAGTCTAGCGTCGCAGACAAAGCATTTGAAAATGATGTGGAGACACTCGCGCAAATTCGTCGTTTTATGGATTTCTTGCCGCTTAATAACCGTGAAAAACCACCTGTGCGCCCAAGCTTTGATGACCCAGAGCGTGTCGAAAGCTCACTTGATAACATCATACCAAGTAACGCCAACAGACCATACGACATGCATGAAGTGATCGATAAAATGGTTGATGAGGGTGATTTCTTTGAGCTGCAACCAGATCACGCCGGTAATATCCTGATAGGCTTTGCACGCATGGACGGTTCAACCGTTGGCATCGTTGCGAACCAGCCGATGGTGTTGGCAGGCTGCTTGGATATTGATAGCAGCAAGAAAGCTGCACGTTTTGTGCGTTTTTGTGACTGTTTTAACATTCCGATTATCACGCTTGTTGACGTTCCAGGCTTTTTGCCAGGTACCGTGCAAGAGTACGGTGGCATCATCAAACACGGTGCGAAACTGCTGTTTGCATACGGCGAAGCGACCGTGCCAAAAATTACGATTATCACGCGCAAGGCATACGGCGGTGCCTATGACGTGATGGCATCTAAGCATCTGCGCGGTGACCTTAACTATGCTTGGCCAACTGCAGAGATCGCGGTGATGGGCGCTAAAGGCGCGGTGGAAATTTTATACCGCAAAGACCTAGACGACGCTGACAAAACCGCTGAGCACGTGAAAACATATGAAGACCTGTTTGCTAACCCCTTTGTGGCGGCGCAGCGCGGCTACATTGACGAGGTGATTATGCCGCATAGCACGCGTAGGCGTATTATCCGTGGCCTTCGTATGTTGGAAAATAAACAGTTGGAAGGTCCGTGGAAAAAACACGGCAATATTCCGCTTTAAAATAAAGTTGAACGTAAATGGCAGCACCGTTACCACCAGACATGGAAAATAAAGGCGAGCGCCGCGCACGCGGTCGGTCTTCGCTTAGTTACGGCGTCATGGGCTTTGCACTGGGGACCGCCTTCGGTGTTGGTCTGGGTATTTGGCTAGATCGTTCGATAAATGGATTAACTGTGTTTTTAATTGCGGCGTTTGGGATAGCTATATACTGGCTCTTGGCCCGCGTAGTAAAAAAACGATAAAGGCTATGTTGTATGTTTAAGAAAATTCTTATCGCTAACCGTGGTGAAATCGCCTGTCGTGTCATTAAAACGGCGCGCAAGATGGGTATTAAAACCGTTGCGGTTTACTCTGAAGCGGACGCTGATGCGCTCCATGTGGAAATGGCAGATGAGGCCGTGCATATTGGCCCACCCGCCGCTGCAGAGAGCTATTTGATAGCAGATAAAATTTTACAAGCAGCCAAAGACACTGGCGCTGAGGCAATTCACCCAGGATATGGTTTTTTATCAGAAAACGCTGCTTTCGTGGAAGCTGTACAAGCGGCAGGTATCGTCTTTATCGGGCCAGATAGCCGCGCCATCACCGCGATGGGCGACAAAATCACTAGTAAAGCGCTGGCGGCTGAGGCAGGAGTTACAACTGTGCCGGGCCATATGGAACTGATCCCAACGGTGGAGGAAGCAGTGAAAATAGCGTCTGATATTGGCTACCCTGTGATGTTAAAAGCGACCGCAGGGGGCGGTGGAAAAGGTATGCGCGTTGCGTATAACGATGCAGAAGCACACGAAGGCTTCACATCGGCGCAAAACGAGGCACGCTCTGCGTTTGGCGATGACCGTATGTTCATCGAGAAGTTTGTTGAAGAGCCGCGCCACATTGAAATTCAAGTGCTAGGTGATAAGCACGGCAACGTTATTTATTTGGGCGAGCGCGAATGTTCTATTCAGCGCCGTCACCAAAAGGTGATCGAAGAAGCACCAAGCCCGTTCTTGGACGAAAAAACCCGTAAGGCGATGGGTGAAGAATCTGTCGCACTTGCTAAGGCTGTAGATTACTGCAGCGCGGGTACGGTTGAGTTTATCGTCGATAAGAACCGCAACTTCTATTTCCTTGAAATGAACACTAGGTTGCAGGTGGAACACCCAGTGACTGAGCAAGTAACGGGCGTTGACCTTGTTGAGCAGATGCTACGTGTTGCCTACGGCGAAAAGCTCTCTATTAAGCAAAAAGACGTAAAGCTCACGGGTTGGTCCATGGAGACCCGCGTGTATGCTGAGGACCCAATACGCAACTTTATGCCATCGATTGGCCGTTTGAGTCGCTATGTACCGCCTGCAATATCAGATACTGTTCGCGTGGATACAGGTGTGTATGAAGGTGCTGAAATAAGCATGTTCTACGACCCAATGATCGCCAAGCTTATCACAACTGGTGAAACCCGCGAGGAGGCTATTGCTGAGATGCGTATGGCGCTGGATGCCTACTATATCCGTGGTATTAGCCATAATATTCCGTTCCTATCAGCGCTCATGGCGCATCCGCGCTTCCGGTCTGGCAACATGACCACAGGCTTTATTGCTGAAGAATACCCAGATGGTTTCTTAGGCGGTAAACTATGCGACAGGATTAAAGAAGCGATGGTATCTGCTGCGCTGTTTATGAATGCGTTGGAGAGGGACCGTGACTTGCAGTTCATGAGTGGTGTGATCCATGACGCGGTAGGCCCTGAGGAGCGTCCGTGGATCATAACCATCAACGACGAAGACATCCCTGGCAACATTATGCCAATTGAGGGCGGTGCGTTGGTGATACTTGGGGATAAACGGTTTGAGATATCTTCTGATTGGATACCGGGTAGCCCTGTTTTCTTTGGGATTATTGATGACGTTGAGGTCGCTATTGAAGTAGACAAAGCTGCTGTTGGTTATCAGCTAACCAGTGACGGTGTCTCCGCAGAAGTACGTATTCAAACCGAAAATGCTGCAAATCTGTATAAACTCATGCCTGAAAGGCTGGAAGTAGACACATCCAACCTATTGCTCTGTCCAATGCCGGGGCTTGTGGTCTCTATTGATGTGGAAGAGGGTGATGAGATTAAAGCAGGCCAAACGCTCGCAGTTGTTGAAGCCATGAAGATGGAAAACATCTTACGGGCCGAGAAAGACGCTGTGGTTTCTAAGGTAAACTGTGCTGCTGGTGACAGCTTGGCAGTGGACGAAGTGATGGTAGAATTTGAGGTCTAAAAAGCGCATAAACTTTTGATCCCTGTTCTTAAGCTTAAAAATCGTTATAATGGTCGTTTGTGAGAATGGACGACCATTTTCTATGGGGGATATCTAGGGTGGAACTATCTAATAAAAATATTGCGGTTAAGGCCCGTATTCAGGGTCGTGTTCAGGGCGTTTTTTATCGCCACTGGACAGAAGATAAAGCTGCAAAATTAGGCTTGAAAGGATGGGTTAGAAACCGTCTTGATGGTAGTGTTGAGGCTATGTTTGCGGGCAAGCCAAATGCAGTTGAAACCATGTTAAACGCCTGTCATCGTGGCCCGCCACGTGCAAAAGTGGATGCGGTGGATACATCACCAACGCCAGATTTCAAAAGTCACAAATTTATTGTTAGATCAACGCGTTAAAAGCTATACTTGAAATATTGGATGAGCGTTTTCAAGGTTGGTGTCTTGTGCGCTATCGGCGTCTAAAGGGCTTTTCGGTGCCGCTTGCCAGCTGTATTTCATTGCACCCCATTCAAGCCCAAATACATCTTTAAAGGCGTCAAAGATTGCAGCGTCCAAAACCTGCATTGGTGTGTCATATCCCATGTCTCGAAAACTGGTGACGCCGTGCTCGGCAATGCCGCAAGGTACGATGCCTGCGAAATGCTCCAAATTTGGCTGAACATTGATCGCAATACCGTGGAAGCTGACCCACTGCCTGATACGCACACCTATGGCTGCGATCTTCTCTTCACGACCATCATCTCTAGTTACCCACACCCCAACACGGCCATCTCTGCGCTCGCTTTTTATGCCGGTTGCGGCCTCGATACTTTCAACGATTACGGCTTCTAGGTTATAGATGAATTTACGAAGATCCTTCTCGCGTTCCTTCAAGTTTAGCATGAAGTAAACCACGCGCTGGCCAGGGCCGTGATAGGTGTACTGACCGCCGCGTCCAGCGTCGTATACGGGGAAGCGCTCAGGGTCTACTAAATCAGCAGGGTCAGAGCTGGTGCCTGCGGTGTACAGGGGCGGATGCTCCAAAAGCCAGATAAGCTCGCCAACTTCGCCGTTGTTTATGGCTCGCACGCGCTCTTCCATGGTAGCAAGTGCCACGTCGTAATCGACGTAACCCTCTTCAACGCGCCATTCCAGTGGATGTAGGCTCTTGCTCACTTTAGTGTCCTAACGGTTAGCTTTAGTGCTTTGATGTAGCGAGTAAGCCGTCAACTTGCAACTAAAACTGGGTTTTACTGGAATGTTGCAATTTGCGCTTGCCAGCGACCATATTCCTTGTTAATCAACGCCCACCTCAAAAGCGGTCGTGGCGGAATTGGTAGACGCGCAGCGTTGAGGTCGCTGTGGGCTTAACGCCCGTGGAAGTTCGAGTCTTCTCGACCGCACCATTAAAAAGCTCTTAGATGNAAATCTAAGGGCTTTTTTGTTACGACTTAACTTTTGCTTTATGGCTGTCAATGAGGGTTGATAAGCTGTGCAGGATGGTGCCTGAGAAAATGCANAGTGCCGCCGCAAAGCTATAGATACGACCGTCTAGGTCGGTAGAGCCGGCCTCTAGGAAGAAGGCCAAGATCGCTAGCAAAGACCCTGCGAACATGAAAATAGAGCCTACGGTTTGCATTGCGCGGGTATAATCAAGCCGCGTGTCGCGGTAGTAGCCGCCTAGCAACAAGTGGCCGATAGCCATCATCAATAGATAAATGTGATTGGCGCGCCATGTCATGCGCTCCGCTGCAGGTAGGTCTGGCACAAAATCGACCATGTAGTAACCAGAAAATAAAAAGATAACTAAAACCAACACGCCGATAATAAAATGCAATCCTCGCATGTGTTCTAATTCCTTNAATACGACTATAAAAAACAAGCTTGCCTTAAAAAATAGAACTTGTCATGCATTTTGACGAGAAAAGCCACTGGCGCTTTTGGTTTATATAGTTAATAATCCTGTATGACGCGGATTTGGATATCCGTAAGAAATATAAGCAATTATTGGTAAAGGGGGACAAGCGATATGGTTGACGATAATCTTGACCCCAAAGCTCATGATCAAACGACAGATATCGAGCATGAAATTGGCGACGACACTGTGCGTGACCTGCACACGGACCGCGATTTCATTAGTCTTATCCAAGATGCAGTAGACAGCAAAGATAAAGAGACCGTTCACGCACTGGTTGATGAGCTCCATGCAGCTGATGTTGCTGATATTTTAGAGTCGCTGAGTTCCTACTACCGCGCTCAGCTTTTGGACGTGCTCGGTGATACGCTGGACCCAGAGGTCCTGCCAGAGCTTGAGGGCGCGGCCCAAGACGAAGTTTATGAGCATCTACCCAATGATCAAATCGCTGATGCGCTTTCAGATATGGAGACCGATGATGCGGTCGCTGTTTTGGAAGAAATGGACGATGACGATCAGCAGGAGGTTCTAAGCTCGCTTGATGCTGATGACCGCGCCGCCATTGAGGAAGGCCTCGGCTTTCCTGAGGATAGTGCAGGCCGGTTGATGCAGCGTGACCTGATCGCGCTACCTGAGTATTATACTGTTGGGCAAGCCATCGATTATATGCGCGACGAAGGTGAAGATCACCCCGAAGACTTTTATAACGTCTTTGTTGTTGATCCATCCTACAAGCCTGTCGGCACCATTCCTCTGTCAAATCTTATCACATCGAAGCGTGACATTAGTCTCAGTGAAATAATGCGCGATGAACCATATGTGCTGGACGCTCATGAAGACCAAGAAGACGTTGCTTATCAGTTCTTGAAATATCACCTTATCGCGGTAGCAGTGACCAACGAAGATGGCCGCCTCGTGGGTATGATCACAGTAGATGATGTCGTCGATATCATCGAGGAAGAAGTGGAAGAAGATATCTTGGCGCTTGCGGGTGTTCATGAAGGTAGCTTGAACGAATCTATTTTTGATATTACCCGTTCGCGCTTTTCATGGTTATTTGTGAACCTCCTAACCGCAGTGTTAGCCTCTACAGTTATCTCAGCCTTTGATGCCACTATTGAACAGATGGTAGCGCTAGCGGTTTTGATGCCGATTGTTGCCAGCATGGGTGGTAATGCGGGGACGCAGACCATGACAGTTGCGGTGCGCGCGATCGCGACTAAAGAGCTGAATCCCACCAACACTTTCCGCATATTAAACCGCGAGCTTCTCATCGGCCTGATTAACGGAACATTGCTGGCTTTAGTGGCGGGCATTGTTGCTTGGTTATGGTTCTCCAGTCCACTTTTGGGCGTGGTTTTTGCCGCTGCGATGGTGGTTAACTTAATTGTGGCTGGGCTTTTCGGTCTGTTGGTGCCTGTCATGCTCGATAAGCTGGATGTTGACCCTGCGATCTCTTCTAGTGTTTTTGTAACCACTATCACCGATGTGGTCGGGTTCTTTGCCTTCCTTGGCTTAGCGGCGGTAATCTTAATCTAATGACTATGCATCTAATTAAACTGTCAGTTGGCTCCACATCGGTTAAGTCGATGCGTGAGAGCATCGCGCGGCGCATCCACGAAGATGCAGACCTTGGCCCCATTGTTGAGCATCACACCCGCAACATGCCAAAGCAACGCGACGCGATTTTGGATGGTGGATCTATTTATTGGATCGTGAAGGGGCATATCATTGCTCGCAGCTCTATTTTAGACCTGCGCCAAGATGTTAACAGCGATACGGGCCGTAAATTTTGCCGTATCTGCATGTCACCTGATCTTGTGGCAGTCGTACCAACAAAGCGTCGTGGGTTTCA
>JGI24723J26617_10002537_pt1 | contig 14258 bp, 13 predicted proteins | sample Cruoilmetagenom6_FD_26617 | JGI IMG/M metagenome (IMG submission 26617)
TTCCAATTCGCCGTCCACTTCCGCGCTACTGCCAAACCAGTCACCTGGCCCAAGCACGCTAAACCAGAAATGGAGCAGGTCGCGGGCCCAGAAACGCATAGCTTCAGAGCCCGCGCTGGTCAGTTTGCCACGGCAACGCGGCGATAGGGCACAAATTTATTGAGCCCGACAAAGCCGGTAAAGAACCACGATGACCGATCAATCAGCCGCACCGAATCGAGGTTACAAAGCCGGGCCGTGTGTGAAGAGCGCACCAGAATGTCATCATCGTCAAGATTGTCGGCATTCATAGGGCGATTGACCCAAACGGTATTGCCNCGACCGTAAACGATCGCCGTCTTGTCGACAATTTTCATGTTGCTCGATGCGGCATGGGGCAGGCAGCTAACGGGTTCACCCGCCTCGCGGCCTTCCAACATGCTGGCGAGCTTTTCTTCGCCCGAAGGCTTGTTCTTGGCGTAGGCTGCAGGAGCGCTGAGCAATGCAGCGCTGGCGGCCAAAGCAATCGCGAAATTTTTCATTTTGGTTTCTCCCGATCGAATCGTGCACAGCCTACGTCTGGACGATGAACCGGTGCTGACCAACCGTCAGGCAGTGCCGCCCACCGTCAGCCCATCAACCAGCAGCGTTGGCTGGCCGACACCGGCAGGCACGCTCTGGCCGCCCTTTCCGCAGATGCCAACGCCTTCGTCGAGCTTCATGTCATTGCCTATGCCGGTAACCCTGGTGAGCACACTTGGCCCGTCGCCGATCAGCGTGGCACCTTTGATAGGCGCTCCGATCTTGCCGTTATCGACCCGATAGGCCTCGGTGCAGGAAAATACGAACTTGCCCGAAACGATATCAACCTGCCCGCCGCCGAAACTCTTGGCGAAGATCCCGTTCTTGACGCGGGAAAGCAGCTCCTCAGGATCATCCTGGCCATCGCGCATAAACGTGTTGGTCATGCGCGGCATCGGCGCATGGGCGTAATCCTCGCGCCGTCCATTGCCGGTGGGTTCAACCCCCATAAGCCGGGCATTGAGCCGGTCCTGCATGTAGCATTTGAGGATACCGTCCTCAATCAACACGGTCTCGCCCGTTGGCGTGCCTTCATCGTCAATCGAAAGCGAACCGCGCCGTTCGGAAAGGCTGCCATCATCCACCACAGTCACGCCCGGCGCGCCAACCCGGTCACCAATACGGCCGGAAAAGGCGCTGGTGCCCTTGCGGTTGAAATCGCCTTCAAGGCCATGGCCAACCGCCTCATGCAACAGCACGCCCGGCCAGCCGGGGCCAAGCAAGACCGTCATTTCGCCTGCTGGTGCGTCCACGCTTTCAAGATTGATCAGCGCCTGCGCCAGCGCTTCGTCTATGGCCCGGTTCCAGCTTGTCTCTTCGAAGAGCCGGTCATAAAGCCAGCGGCCGCCCAGACCGAAACTGCCGGTTTCGCGGCGGCCGTTTGCCTCTGCCACGATGCTGACATTGAGGCGGACGAGCGGGCGAATATCGGTGGCGATAAATCCGTCCGGCCGCACGATTTCAACCACAGACCAGCTTCCAGACAGGCTGGCGCTGACTTGCGACACACGCGGATCGCGCGCACGCGCCGCGGCATCGATGGTTTCCAGCAATGTTACCTTTTTGGCAAAAGGCACGGCATCGAGCGGCGAGGCGTCAGTATAGAGATGCCGGTTGTTAAGACGCGGCGCCGGTGCGGGCTGGCCAGAGGCCGGATCAAGCAGTTGCAGCGTTTCTCCGGCGCGCCTGATCGCCGCTGTGGAGATGTCATTGGCGTGGGCAAATCCGGTCATCTCGCCGCTGACACCGCGCAGCCCGAATCCAGCATCGCGTGAATAATCAGCAGTTTTCAGCCGTCCGTCATCGAAGCTGAACGTCTCGCTGGCNATGAACTGGAGATAAAGTTCGCCNTCATCGCAGCCGCCCAGCGCTTCATGTGTGAGGTGCTGTGCTTCCTCAGGAGAAAGCTGGCCGCTTTTATAGAGCAGCGAACGGGGGTCGGAAATAACTGTCATCAGACCGATATAGGCGGATCAGATGCTCGCGCCAGAGGCGATATCGGGGAGCGCGCCATGCTCTGCACCTTCCGCCGGGCCGCCACGCAGAACGAAGCGACGGTCGCAATAGCCGCAATCGACGTAGCCATGCTCGTCGATCTCAAGCCAGACGCGCGGGTGGCCAAGCGCTGCGGGCGCGTATTCTCCCGTCGCGCGGATTCCGTTGGAGCCATCGCATTTCACGCGGCTCGAATCGGTAAGGACAATTTCTGGCGGATTGATCATGGCGGCAGCGTTACCAAGCGTTGCTTTGCATTTCCAGCGCGAATGCGCCGCGCCCTGCAGCGTGCGCTGCTGGACCTCTTGCCGGATGGGCCTTAGGATAGCAGGAGGCGTCCGGCCTTTTCGGCCTGTTCGGTGTGGGGCGATAATGCTGAAGGCTGCACAATTTCCGATATTTGCCGGGCTCACCGCGGTTTTTCTGCTGGCAGCCTGTTCGCGCGATGCGCCGCTTGAAGCGCCCCCTATGGCCCAGGATGCCCCCCCTGAGCCGAGCGAAACCTCGATTATGTCGGTGGCTGTGGATGCCGATGCCGCGTTGCTGCGGCGGCTGGTCGAACGCGAGATCCCCCGAACGCTGTGGCGGATCAACCAGCGTTTCGATCGATGCGTGCCTAAGAAAAGGGTCAAAATTCTTGGCCGAAGGATAAATGTGACGCCCAAGCTTGGCTGCCGGGTGGTTGGCAAGGTCACGCGGGGCGCGATCCGATTGCGCGGAGAGGGTGAGGACATCGTTGCCCATATTCCGTTGCGCGCCACGGTTTCCGCGCGCGATGTGGGCGGCATCCTGAAAAGCGAGACCGCCACAGGATCAGCCACGGTGCAAGCGCGGATCAGGCTTCACCTGGCTGATGATTGGTCACCGCGTGCCAGCGTGCAGCTGCGATATAACTGGACCAAAACGCCGGGGATAGATTTTCTGGGGCGCCGCATTCGCTTTACCCAGCAAGCTGACAAAGAACTCAAACCCGTAATTCGCAGCCTGGAACGCGAGCTACCGCGCGAGCTGGCCAAGCTGCGCCTGCGGCCAAAAATCGAACGGCTCTGGAAACACGGCTTTGCCACAATGTCGCTCAACGCCGANAATCCGCCGGTGTGGATGCGGGTGACTCCGGCCAAAATTCACTATGGCGGTTATACCATGCGCAAGGGCCGCATTGTAATGAACCTGGGCCTGGAGGCTTTGACGCAAACCAGCATCGGGGAGCGGCCGGAAAATCCAGAGCCCACTCCATTGCCGCCGCCATCGCGAGAGAAGATTGCCGATGGCTTCAATCTCTTCATGCCGGTTGTCGCCGACTATGCAGAGCTTGAACCGGTTATACTGCGCGCACTCAAGAAGCGCGAAAAGCAGCCTTTCGAATTGCCCGCTGTTGGCCCGATGATCGCAAAATTCGATTCGGTAAAGGCCTATGGAACCACGGATAATCGTATCGCCGTTGGCGTTGCGCTTTCGGCTCGGTTGGCTTCGGATTCGGGCGCTCCGGCCAAAGGCATGGTCTGGCTGGTGGCGACGCCCAGGAATGAAGCAGGCTCTGCTGCGGTGTACTTCGATGATGTAAATGTCAGCGGACACAGCGATGGCATTGGCACCAACCTGCTGATCGATCTTGCCGAGCTTCCGTCCTTTTCAGAACCGATTGCCGGTGCGCTGCAGCAGAATTTTTCGAACGATCTGGAAAATCTGGAAGGGAAAGTGAGAGGCGCGCTGGCAGAGCAGCGGCACGGCCCGCTCAGGATACGCACACAAGTGGATAGCTTCGAAATCGGCGAGCTGCGTGCCTATGGCAAGGGGGTCTATCTTCCGGTGCGGGCCGGGGGCAAAGCCGCCGTCCGGTATTTACCGCGCTGATAGGCATGCAATTAAGGCCAGCCCCCTTTACGTGGCACGGTTAGTGGCGCACAGGACGCGCGCCATGACACAAACCGCTGCCATATCGATCAACAATCTGGTTAAACGTTATGCCAGTGCGGGCGGCGAAGAAGGCAAGCTCGCGCTTGATGGTGTCAGTTTTGATGTTCCCGAAGGCGGGATTTTCGGGCTGCTTGGCCCCAATGGTGCAGGCAAGTCCACACTGATCAACATTCTGGCAGGGATGGTGCGCAAGACGTCTGGCACCGTCAATATATGGGGCTTCGACATCGATCTGGACGAACGCAATGCCAAGCGTTCGATCGGCATTGTGCCACAGGAAATCGTGTTTGATCCGTTCTTCACGCCGATAGAGGTGCTGGACAATCAAGCGGGTCTTTACGGCGTTGCCAAACCCTTGCGCCGCAGCCTTGAATTGTTGCGCGCCGTGCATCTCGATGACAAGGCCAAAGCCTATTCCCGCACGCTCTCAGGTGGGATGAAGCGGCGGTTGTTGATTGCAAAAGCACTGGTCCATTCGCCGCCGGTGCTGGTGCTTGATGAGCCAACCGCCGGTGTGGACGTTGAACTGCGGCGCCAGCTGTGGGAACTGGTTGAGGAAATGAACGCGGCGGGTGCTACTGTAGTTCTCACCACGCATTACCTGGAGGAAGCAGAAGAGCTTTGCGACCGTATTGCGATCATCAACCATGGCCAACTCGTAACCAACAAACCGACCCGCGAACTGGTGGAAATGGCGCGGGAAAAAATCGTGGTGCTGACCCTGGACCGTGACGTTGCCACAATGCCGGAGCATCCTGATTTCATTCGCTGCGACAAAGCGGGCGAGCGCATTGTCGAGATCACCTACGACAAGGACCGCACCAACGCTGGCGAAGTCATGACGCATGTGCAGGAAGCGGGATTTGCGATTATCGATGTAACAACCAGGGAAGCGGACCTGGAAGATGTATTTGTTAGCCTGACAAGTGCTTCCGGGAAGAAAAGCTAGGCCGCGCTGCCACGCTTTTTCTGGCTTTCAAAGGGCCCCGCAGCCAATCGCGTTGCCAGACTTTTGGTGACTTACGGCGGATGCGGCTACCGCATTTCAGGCACCGGCCGACATAATGTGACCCATCCCATTGGGCTGCCNGGCGATCTGGCTCATGCTTGTTCAGAACGCATAGCGGCCCGCCAAGCGGCCCCTGTTTCTGCCGAGATTTTTCCGGTCGCGTAGCCATGGCCCCACTTGTTCCTGATGCGTCTATTGGAAGAGGTTTTAGCTACCAATTGTTGCCATTGGGTAAAGCAACCGCGCCCCATGGCGGGGCGATGCAGCACACAGATGCTTGCGAGACACCCTTTCGCCCGGCAATAGGGCGCAATGGTGGTGCAAAACACGCAATCCGATCATGATGTTATTGTTGTTGGGTCCGGGGCAGCCGGGCTCACGGCGGCGCTTGCGCTTGCGCAAACGCTTAAGGTGCTTGTTCTTGCCAAGGGATCGCTGACTGGTGGTTCCACGGCCTGGGCGCAGGGCGGGATTGCCGCAGTGCTTGATGCGGGCGATACGTTTGAGAACCACATCAGCGATACGATGGTTGCTGGCGGCGGGTTGAACCGGAAGGAAACGGTCGAATTCGTTATCGAGCGGGCGCCGCATGCAATCGAAGAGCTGGTCAAGCTGGGCGTGCCCTTCAACACAGATGGCAATGCGCTGCATCTTACTCGTGAGGGCGGCCATTCGCATCGCCGCATCGTTCATGTTGCCGACGCCACGGGCTGGGCGGTGCAATCGGCGCTGTTAGAGGCAGCGCAGGCCAATCCCAATATCACGCTGGTTGCGGGCCGTGCTGCAATCGACCTGATAACGGGCAGGCACGAGCAGCGCTATTCAGGATCGGGCAGGGTCTGGGGCGTTTACGCCCTGGATCAGACCAGCGGTAAGGTTGAATGTTACACCGCCCGTGCCACTGTCCTGGCGACAGGCGGCGCGGGGCGCTGCTATCTCTATTCCACCGCGCCGCGCGGTGCCACAGGGGATGGTATCGCCATGGCGTGGCGCGCCGGTGCGCGTGTCTCCAATATGGAGATGATGCAATTTCATCCGACGTGCCTTTATGACCTTGAAGTAAAGAATTTTCTGATAACCGAGGCGGTGCGCGGTGAGGGCGGCCATCTCAAATTGCCCCCCGGTGTGCCGGGAGCAGGCGAGCGGTTCATGCCGCGTTTTGACGATCGTGCAGAGCTTGCACCGCGTGACATCGTGGCCCGCGCCATGGATCATGAGATCAAGCGGCTCGGCCTGGATTATGTCCATCTCGATATCAGCCACAAGCCCGCAGAATTCGTGCGAGAGCATTTCCCGATGATCAACGAGAAGTTGACCGGGCTGGGCATCGACATGACCAGCGGGCCGATCCCTGTTGTCCCGGCCCAGCATTACACCTGCGGGGGTGTCATGATTGATTTGCAAGGCCGCACCGACTTGCCGGGTCTTTATGCCGTTGGCGAGTGTACCGAAAGCGGGCTGCATGGGGCCAACCGGCTGGCTTCGAATTCTCTGCTCGAATGTTTTGTTTTCGGGGAGGCGGCAGCGGCCGATATCCTTGCCAACTGGAGTGATTTTGAAAAAGCGCCGCGCGTGCGCAGCTGGGATTCAAGCCGCGTCAGCGATTCAGACGAAGAGGTCGTTATCAAGCAGAACTGGACCGAATTGCGCCGGTTCATGTGGAACTATGTAGGTATCGTGCGCACGACCAAGCGGCTGGAAAGGGCGCAGCATCGCATCAGGTTGCTTGAAGAGGAGGTCGCAGAATATTACCGGCACTTCCGCGTCGGCACCGATCTGATTGAATTGCGCAATCTGTTGCAGACTGCCGATCTTATTGTCCGGTCGGCGCTCAAGCGGCAAGAAAGCCGGGGTCTGCACTATACGCTNGACTATCCAGAGCCGCTGCCCGAGCCGCACGACACTATTCTGGTGCCGCATTGATCCTGTCTGTTGCTGGNAGGCCGGGTCAGTGTCGAATGCGCAATGCCGACCAACTGCCATAGCTGGCGACCAGAAATGGCACGCAATAGGTCAGCACCAATTTCCAGATATGGACAATGTCACCGNGCCAGATTTCCGGCCCCTGGTTGATCGCGTTCAGCACCGTTCCAACGATGATTGCGACCCATACGGAACGCCCGACGACTGGGTGTGAAAACGTCTGTTTCAGGGCGCTCTTCTGCTCGGTCATATGATACCGGCNAGCCTGCCGGCAAGGATCAGTGCCATGGCCCCCAAAAGCGAGGCAAGGCAGCCGGCGCGATTAAAATCCTTGCGCCCGCGCGATGTCAGCAGCCCGGCCAGCAATGACCCGCCGATCCCAAGCGCGATCGTCGCGATCCAATTCAGCTCAACCGCTCCGGGGTAAAACCACCTGGCAAGGCTGCCCACTATCAGGCCGCTCAGGATCGCGCCGATGATATTGATCATAATCGTTTCCTTCCAGCGCCGTGCAAATTNCCTGCCAAAACGCTGGATATTGCTGCGCGGTCCATGATGCGGGCCAGTATCAGACGAGCGGNGGCAATGTCGACATCGGCGGCCGCGATTGTGTTTGCTACAGATTTGATGCTTTATCGCGCCGCAAACAAGCATCGGCAATGGCCTGCCGCCAGCCTGGCCCCTTGCAGCATGGGTGCCGAACGGGCACCCGGCCAGACGCGTCCCATGCAGCTGATTGTTGGAGGAGAAACACGAAATGAGCCACGAACCGCAACTGCTGGTCCGCGAAGAAGACGGCATCATAATTTGCACGCTCAACCGGCCACATAAACTCAATGCGCTGTCGACCAAGATGTTTGAGCGGTTGGAAGAAGCGGTGTTGCGGTTTCGCGATGCGCCCGAACTGAAGGTCTTGCTGCTTAACGCCAACGGGCGCTATTTTTGTTCGGGCATTGATCAGAAGGAAGGTGTTGACGCCGAAAGGGAGCCGCCAGTGCTGACAGCGCGCGGTGTGCGCGAACAGACCCGCCTGCAACGCAACATGCAGTTTATTCTGGACGAGCTGGAGCATATCGAGAAGCCCAGCGTCGTGGCGCATCATGCCATGTGCATGGGCGGCGGTCTGGAGATTTCGCTGTCATGCGATTTCCGTTTCGCTGCACAAAGCGCGGAATATTCTTTGCCCGAAGGATTGTTCGGCCTTGTGCCAGCCTCGAATGGAGTGTCCCGGCTGACGCGCTATTGCGGGGCGCATTGGGCGCGCTGGATGATCATGGCTGGCAAATCGATTGATGCGCAACGGGCGCTCAGTATCGGTCTGGTTCATGGCGTGTTTCCGGATGATCAGCTGGAAGATGAGGTCATGGCGTTCTGCCGCGAACTGATGCTGCGCAACGAGGAGCAGATGGGTGCCGCCAAGATTGCGATCGAGTTGTGCGTTGAGCTGGGCCGTGACAGCGCCCGCCATGTCGAGCGCATGACCAATTCGGGACTGTCGCTCAATCCCGATTATGCAGCCAAGCGCTCCGAATATGTGAAAGGCATCGGCGGCAAAAAATAACCGGGCTTTGCGCGCCAGTGCCAGAGCCTGTGGCGGCATTCAAAATTGTGGAAAAATACTTGGGGCAAGGGCTGCATTAGCTCTTGCGACGGGCGCAAGCGCAGCAATTCCCGCGCGTCGCCCCAGAGCGGCTGAAAAGGTAAATAGCTTGTTTACCCTCTTGCGCCTGATTCAGGATAGGGCACTATAGGTAGTGGCCCGTTGTTTCGGATGCCTCTAGACCTAGATTCGATGNCACGCACAGCCACGGGCCAGCGCTTAGCATTGTTTTTACGGTGTTTGAGGCCATCACGGCGCGGTGGCCGGGGTGTAGAAACGATATGTTCTCGATATGTGCCCCGGTTCTGCTATGGTCGGTCAGGTCCGGCCAGGTTGGGCGATTGCTGCACACACGGGCGCGGCTGGTGTGTGATGAAAGTGGAACGAGAGATGATTTTGGAAACCGGGGGCGTCAGACGTGGATTTCAGAAATGATCGGGACGATGATGTGGAAAGTTCAGATGTCGGGAGTGCCGAGCCGGGCAGTACCGCGCCTGCATCCCGCCAGGACCAGGACGCCGGGCAGGNNCCGGCAGTGGCGATGACCGACAAGAGCGANGCGGGATCGGCCGAACTGGTCGAGCAGCTTGGTGCTGAAGCGCTGGCTGGTGCTGCGCAGTCCGCCGCCAAGGCAGCCGAAGGGGATTCGCACAAGATTCAAGAGCGCCGCTTTGCGATCGTCACTGATCCTGACCGCGATGACCTGCTGACCGATTTCGGCANGGAAACGCTCGACGATCGCTATCTGCTGCCTGACGAGGCCTATCAGGACCTGTTTGCGCGCGTTGCNGATGCTTATGCCGATGATGCCGATCACGCGCAGCGCCTTTACGATTACATTTCGCGGCTATGGTTCATGCCCGCAACCCCTGTCCTTTCCAATGGCGGGACGGGGCGCGGCTTGCCGATTTCCTGCTATCTCAATTCGGTCGATGACAGCCTGGGGGGCATCGTCAACACCTGGAACGAGAACGTCTGGCTGGCCAGCCGTGGNGGCGGCATCGGCACATATTGGGGCCATGTGCGCGGCATTGGCGAGCCTGTTGGTCTTAATGGAAAGACCAGCGGCATTATTCCATTTGTGCGAGTGATGGATTCGCTCACGCTGGCGATCAGCCAGGGTTCGCTGCGGCGCGGCTCTGCCGCTTGCTATATCGACATCCATCATCCTGAGATTGAGGAATTCCTCGAAATTCGCAAACCGTCGGGCGATTTCAACCGCAAGGCGCTTAATTTGCACCATGGCGTGTTGCTGACCGACGAGTTCATGGAAGCGGTGCGCGATGGCCAGGAATTTATTCTGCGAAGCCCGCGGGACGGNTCTGAGCGNGGCAAAGTCGATGCGCGCAGCCTGTTTCAGAAACTGGTTGAAACGCGCCTTGCCACNGGCGAGCCCTATATCGTCTTTTCCGATACGGTTAATCGGATGATGCCCAGGCATCACCGCGAACTCGGCCTGAAGGTTTCAACCTCGAACCTGTGTTCTGAAATCACGCTTCCAACCGGGCGTGACCATCTGGGCAATGATCGAACGGCAGTTTGCTGCCTGTCATCGCTCAACCTGGAGACCTGGGAAGAATGGAACGAGGACAAGCAATTCATTGAAGATGTGCTGCGTTTCCTCGACAATGTTTTGCAGGACTATATCGACCGCGCACCCAGCGAAATGGCGCGCGCCAAATATTCGGCCATGCGCGAACGCTCTGTCGGCATGGGTGTGATGGGTTTCCATTCCTTCCTGCAATTGAAGAATATCCCGTTCGAAAGTGCCATGGCGAAAAGCTGGAACATGAAGATGTTCCGCCACATCAACCAGAAGGCGAATGAGGCTTCGATGCTGCTCGCAAACGAGCGTGGGCCGTGTCCCGACGCTGCCGAACAGGGCGTGATGGAGCGGTTTTCCTGCAAGATGGCGATCGCGCCAACCGCGTCGATCAGCATCATTTGCGGCGGAACCAGCGCCTGTATCGAGCCGATCCCTGCCAATATCTATACGCACAAGACGCTGTCGGGCAGCTTCGTGGTCAAGAACCCTTATTTGCAGAAGCTGCTGGAGGCCAAATCCAAGGATTCGAACAATGTCTGGAATTCGATCCTTGAGCGCGGTGGCTCGGTCCAGCATCTGGAATTTCTCAGTTCCGAAGAAAAAGCCGTGTTCAAGACCAGCTTCGAGATCGATCAGCGCTGGCTGCTGGAATTCGCGGCGGATCGCACGCCCTATATCGACCAGGCGCAGTCGCTGAACCTGTTCATTCCTGCTGATGTCGACAAGTGGGACTTGATGATGTTGCACTTCCAGGCGTGGGAAAGGGGCATCAAATCGCTCTACTATCTGCGGTCAAAATCGGTCCAGCGCGCCGGATTTGCCGGCGGGGTGGAGGCTGACAACACGGCTGAGCCCGCGCANTTCCAGCTTGCCGGTGGCGGTGAAGAGACCGATTACGATGAGTGTCTAGCCTGCCAATAAGGGCTGATTGATCTGATCAGCCTCCCCGCAACGTAATGAACGCCCCTCGCGCAAGCAGGGGGCGTTCTTCCGGGGTGCTGTTCAAACCCCGGTTACATACGGCGCAATGGCCGGGATCAGGGCTGTGCGCCGAGGCCGAAGCTGCCATCGCCGCGCCCTGCAAGCAGTATGCGCGAACCATGTATTCCGTCGATCAGGCTGAGCGGCAGAAAGTAGGCCACGCCAAGGCTGTCATCAGCCGGGGCCAGGATAATCTGGTCACCCTTTACCTGGCTGACGCGGCCAAGCGTTTCGCCATCGGCACCGATTACATCCATGCCCTCTTCGATGGTGCCGGCAAAGGTCTGGAACCGTTGCGGCTTCGCCACAGGCACCGCATTCAGGCCTGTGCCAGGGTCAATGCCGATTGTCAGAGTGCGGACCGGTTTCAAACCATTTCTCCCGAAGCTGGGCAATCTCGCTCACGGCCCAGAAACTGCGTAGTCAACGTGTGTACACTATACGGGTTGCTAAATTATTGTGCGATGAACGGCGCATATGAATTGGCCGCGCCTGTGTGGCGGCGTTCAGGGCTTCACTTTACGGCGCCAAGCGCGCAAGCTGCCAGCTGCAAGGACGATATGGGGAATGATACGCATGGGCGAACAGCCTTATCGCCGCGCCGCCGCCGGGGTGCCGCTGCTGCAGGCTTGAGGACTCTGGATAACTTCTCAGCCAATGTAGGAAATTACACTTCGCGTACCTATCTTGGATGGTCCGCAACACGCATGTGAAAGGTTCGGACGCGATGCCCCTTCTCGAAGCCCGCAAGACTTACAAACCGTTTGAATATCCCTGGGCTTACGAGTTCTGGAAGCGCCAGCAGCAAGTTCATTGGCTGCCTGAAGAAGTGCCGCTGGGCGAAGATTGCCGAGACTGGGCGCAGAAAATTTCGGAGCATGAACGTAATCTGCTCACGCAAATCTTCCGCTTCTTCACGCAGGCCGATGTCGAAGTGCAGGATTGCTACCACGATAAATATGGCCGCGTCTTCAAGCCGACCGAGGTGAAGATGATGCTCACCGCCTTCTCCAACATGGAGACGGTGCATATCGCCGCCTATTCGCACCTGCTGGACACGATCGGCATGCCCGAAAGCGAATATGGCATGTTCCTTGAGTATCAGGAGCTGCGCGACAAGCACGATTACCTGCACACTTTCGGCGTTGACAGTGATGAGGATATCGCCCGCACGCTGGCCATGTTCGGCGGCTTTACAGAGGGGCTGCAACTCTTCGCCAGCTTCGCCATGCTGATGAACTTCCCGCGCTTCAACAAGATGAAGGGCATGGGCCAGATCGTGTCATGGTCTGTGCGCGACGAATCGCTGCACTGCGAAGGCATTACCAAGCTGTTCCACACCTTCGTGCAGGAACGCGGCTGCCTGACCAAGGCGGTCAAGGAAGACATCATCGATTGCTGCCAGAAGACAGTGCGGCTCGAAGATGCCTTTATCGACCTGGCCTTTGAAATGGGGCCGGTGCCGGGGATGACCGCCAAGGACATCAAGCGCTACATCCGCTACATTGCGGACTGGCGGCTGGGCCAGCTTGGCCTGCCCGACATTTACATGACGGAAGATCATCCGCTGCCCTGGCTCACCCCGCTGCTNAACGGTGTGGAACATGCCAACTTCTTTGAAACCCGCGCGACGGAATATTCCAAGGGCGCCACCAAGGGGGACTGGAACACCGTCTGGGTCAATTTTGACCAGCGCCGCAAGGCCAGCACTACCGACACCGAAGACGCGGGCGAAGATGATGGCCCCGGCCTGTTCGGCGAGGGTGATGACGGAGCCCAGGCGGCGGAGTGAGTTACGGATTTAGTCTGCAATTGAAGAGGGGCTAACTGTGTCGGGGTCGCTCCTCTCCTCTTTAACGCGAGGTGCGGGTTGCACCCACGCTTGTAAGTTCTGGCCAACAGTCTCATAAAATTCTGGAACAGCATCTTCTAATTCATCAATGAATACTCGGGGTCGACCAAATCGGCTTCCCAGGTCCACCACTTTAACAACCTCAAACCCAACAAGGTCCATCGTCCCTTTGGACTCGTAGAGCGGGCTGCTGTCTGTGTGGGCTTCCGCAAGTGCGATTTGTGTCCACGGTGAACGACCCGGCCATTGAGCTCTCAAGAAGTAACCATCGATTCCTTCGCTCGGTAATTGCCTAAGTAGCCAATTTAAGCGAGCGGAGTTGCGTTTCCTGTCGCCGGGTGCGGTGATATGCATTGAGATAGAAATTGTACGGCGCTTTAAGTCTATCAAGACCGAAACGGGTGAAATTGCATTGGGTACATCTAACTCCATTGACAAAATTTGTCGTTGCTTCAGCACCTCAATGTCGTTTGAAACCCTAATATTGGGATCGTTACTCTCGGCTCTTGTTAGCTTTTTTGAAACGCCAGCGTCAATTTGACGCGAAAAAATTAGGCTAAGATCTTGGCATTCCTGGTGCCAGGCTTCGACCAGCTCTTTAGCAGGAGAGGAAAGTATGCTGCCGCCAGCTTGAACCGTCTCTGTAATCTCTGACCATACAGCTGGCATTTGTGTGAAGCTCTCTACGCCAGCGCTGTCATGTGAGATAAAGCGCTTGAACTCGTTCAAGACGTAGAAAGAGTCTTCGTTCTTAAACCCTTGATTAAGGAGCAGAAAGGCATCTGTGAGTATGCGCATCCAAGAAAGGTGGAATAGATCAACTCCTTTGGGAATGTTGACCGCGATTGGGTGGTGATGCGGTGCGAGAGAGAATTGATTGGAAAGCGTCAAGACNGCATCAATTTTATTCGTTTTCGCGACCTTCAAATATCGACTAAGTTGATCAACCCCAATCTCTCCCTTTCGGACTTTGGCTTCGACCAGAAGGGTCCAACGAGAACGGCCTGTATCGACTATTAACAGACCGTCTGGCCGATCCCCTTCGTGATCTGCTTCATTCTCAAAACAGACTTCGGTAAACGCACTCAATTTAGCCCATGGACCAATCCGTTTCCCCAAGTCGCCGAGTATCTTCTCGGCGAAAGGTCTCACATGGATGAGAGTCGCCAGAAAGATTGAGAGAGTGCGTCCTTCGATGGAGCGGTCAGCGAGAATCGGAAACAATCTGGCGCGATCTCCTCGGGTGATGCCATCAGGCAATTCAGTCATTCGCGCCTCATTAGTTAGAGAAACAAAGTAATAGTTTGACTGAAGTACTCAGGCCGTCAAGTTCCAATTCTTCTTTTCGCTTTCTTCTACTTCCGCAAATCTCACT
>JGI24723J26617_10002553_pt1 | contig 14195 bp, 14 predicted proteins | sample Cruoilmetagenom6_FD_26617 | JGI IMG/M metagenome (IMG submission 26617)
ACACAAACCAACAGCAAGGTGCAGTGACAGTCAAAGAACGTGTAGAGTATTTTTATTATCCGTTAGGGGCAGGGCTGTTATTTTTACTCATTTCATTGAGTTCGATGCCTAGAAGGAGAGAAGTATGATAAAGTTGATGTTATTGATACTGAGTACGGGTGCGTTACTTCATGCCGGGCTTACCGACTTCAAAACTATAAAAGAAGCAAATCAAGCATATGAAGCCAAAGAGTATGGAAAAAGTGCAGCCTTGTTAAACAGTTTAGATACAAAGAGCCCTCAAAAACAGTATGACATAGGAAATGCACTCTATAAAGATAAAAAATATGATGAAGCAATTCAAGCCTATGAAAAGGCAGAAGGTGTAGATGAAGCCACAAGACTGCATAACATCGGTAACAGTCAGTTTCAGAAAAAAGAGTTAGATCAAGCTATTGAGTCTTATGAAAAAGCCTTGAAGCTCAAAGAAGATGAAGACACCAAGTTTAACCTTGAATTAGCCAAAAAACAGAAGCAAAAAGAAGAAGAGCAAAAGAAACAAGAGCAAAAAGACCAAGAGAAACAAGACGAAAAAGAGAACGACAAAGAGAAAAATAAAGACGATAAAAAAGACCAGGATCAAAAACAAAATAAAGATCAAAAAGACCAAGATAAGAAAAACGAAGACCAAAAGAATAAAGATCAAGACAAACAGAAAAAAGATGACAAAGACGGAAAGAAGAAAGAAGAGGATAAGAAACAAGAGGGAGAGAAAAAGAAATCTGACTCTCAAAAAGAAAAGAAACCTCAAAATAAAAAAGGTGATAAAGAATCAGGCCAACCTAAAGAACAAAAGAAAATGAGTAAAGAAGATAAACTCAAAGAACAAGAGTTGAAACGTCTTATGAAAAAGATGGGACAGAAAAAAACACCTACAATGATGTATCAGATGGGTGAAGGTGAAAAAGGTCAAAGGAGTGAAGATGCAAAACCTTGGTAAAGTATTAGTCATAATAGCAGTAAGTTTTCAATACTTGTGGAGTGCAAGTGTTGAAGCTACAGTCTCTAGTATGGAAGTTGTGAGTGGTAATGCAGTGCAATTACGTATTATAGCGACTGGAGATAACGTAAAGTTCCCAGAGATTAAGAGGATTGATGGGTATAATGTACAAGGTACGCATACAGGAAACAGCAGTTCGTACAGCTATGTCAATGGGAGCATGAAAAGTCAACACTCTACGACAAAAACATTAACCTTTTTCCCCACTAAAAATATGACTATTCCTTCGTATAAAATAGAGATAGAGGGTAAGGATTATAAAACAAAACCAATAGCAATAAGCATAGTTAAGTCCAAGACACCTACCGGACAGAACAATGCTATGTTCTCTTTGCAGATGCGTGCAAATAAAAATAAGGTCATGGTAGGAGAATCACTTATGGTGACAGTATATTTCTCTTTACAAAACGGTGTGAGATTATCGCAGGAAGTGCAATATACACCACCTACTTTTCCAGGCTTTATCGTCGCAGATGCGGGTGAACAAAATGCCTATAGAAAAGGCAACTATCAAGTTCAAGAAGTAAGGTATATCCTCACCCCACAAGCAGAAGGAAACTTTACCGCAACTCCGGCACATGCCAAAGTTGGAATTGCAGACAGAAGCAGAAGAGATATATTTGGTATGAGCTTTGGAACAAAATGGAAGCAAACAATGTCCAATAGTCTAGAGATAGAAGTTTTACCACAAGAAAAAGAGAGTGATCTCGTGGGTGACTTTACCGTTGATGCAACGATAGATGCACAAGAAGTAAAAGCAAATAAACCAGTCAATCTCACAGTGAAGATAGAGGGAAAAGGTAATCTGGAAAGTTTTGAATTTCCTAAATATGAGATAGATGGTGTAACGGTATACAGTGATGAAGCCAAAATAGAAACAAAGGTTGTAGATGGAGAGCTTTATAGTAGCTATAGTAAAAGCTTTGCCTTTATCTCGGAAGAAGATTTTAAGATCCCTGAACGAAGTTTTTCTGTCTTAACACCTCAAGATCATCAGATTAAAGCACTCGATGTGAATGCATATGATATCAAAATCAAGAAAATACCTTCAAGTGCGGTAAATACGCATACAAATGGTGTAGTGCAAACAAATATGACCCAAGCTATACAGACCAAAGAAGTAACAGTCGAAAAGCAAGTAGAGGTAAAAAGTGTAGCATGGTGGATGCTGGCGGTAGCCTTTGGTCTAGGGGCACTGTTCATGGTTGTTTTAAGATGGTTANCGGGCTTAAAAAGGGGGACAGTAAGCCCTTACAAAGAGTCTGAAGCACTGAAAATACTTTATGGTCATATGAGTGAAGATNNNGANATTGAAGAGATGGTACGTAAACTTTACGCCCGTAAAAATGGTGATAAATCTGTAGAAATAGATAAAAAAGTACTCAAAGAGATGGTGGAGCGTTTTAGGTAGAGTAACGCTTTACTGAGGCTGCATCTATAGTTAGATATAGACTGCAGCCTAGTCCAAGATATCATGTAGGGTATTGGCCTCTTTCATCCAATCATTCAATGTTTCCCACTCTTCATTCTCTACCATCTTTTGGCACTTTTTAAGTTCAGATTGAAATGAGTTAATGGCTTCTAGTACATTACTTTTGTTTTGTCTGAAGATATCTTCCCACATATTAGGCGAAGACTTGGCAATACGGCTCATGTCTTTAAACCCACCGCCTGCAAGTGCAATAATACTTTCTGCAGCCTCTTGTTTGATAACAGAATTGGCCAAGGCATACGAAAGTGCATGGGGCATATGAGAGATGAAAGCTGCATGTCTATCATGCTCTTTAGCTCCCATACAGACGATATTCATACCAATGTCATTAAAAAGTTTTTTAGCAACACTTTGTTGATGTTCACCACTTTTTTCAAGGTCACAAAGTACAACAACTTTGTCCGTATAGAGGTCTTCAAGCGCAGCAGTAGGACCAAATTTCTCTGTACCTGTCATAGGGTGTGCAGCCACAAAATTATGTCGAATATCAGAAGGGATAGAAAGAGAGATCTTCTCTTTGGTACTTCCCAGATCAATGACGGTACATGTGTCAGTTAAAGCACCTAATTGTTGGACAACAGAGATAATCCCATCTACTGGAATACTGAGAAAGATGATATCACAATTTTTGAGTGCTTCAGTAGAGGTACAGATCTCATCAACAAGACCTAGTTTAAGTGCCTCGGAACAATGACGTTCATTATGGTCCAGGCCTATGAAATAATAGTCTTTAGAATGCTTTTTAAGTGCAAGACTTAAAGATCCACCCATAAGTCCTAAACCAACTATACCGACTTTGATTATGGCCATAATGTACCCACCTGATTTTTTGAAAGAGTATAGCATGATTTCTCTGTTTATTATCAGATTCTTATTGAAAAACAGATAGAATATTGCAAATTATACTAAGGCTCATTATGATCAAAAAGATAGCACTTTTTCAGATACTNCTTTCTTGGATACTCATAGGTTCACTCCTTTCTGCCCAAAAAGTCACACANATTAAATTTGAAGGACTTGCACATCTTTCTCCAACTACTGCAAAAGAGATCGCAGGTATCCGTGTGGGTGAAGAGATAAATGCTGGAAAAATCAATGATTCCATTAAAAACTTTTTCTCACAGGGTTACTTCAAAGACGTATGGGTAGATCAACAAGGTGGTGTACTTATTTATCATTTTGAAGAAAAATTGGCTGTTGCTAATATAGAGATCAAAGGGTATGGGTCTGGTGATGACGGTACTAAACTTTTAGAAGGTATAGGCCTTAAAAAAGGTGATTTATATGACAACAGACGTGTGGTAAAAGCACAAAGAACACTTATTTCTAGGTTAGAGAGTCAAGGGTATTATGATACAGTGGTTGATGTGAGTACAACGCCTGTGGGAGAAAACAGTATTTCTCTTGTGTTTGATGTAAACAAAGGTGAGAAGATCATCATCCGAAAAATGAACTTTGTGGGTGCGGAGAAGGTAGATGAAGATGATCTTCAATTAGATCTTGCGAACAAAGAAATGGATTGGCTTGGTTGGATGCCTTGGAGAAACAGTGGTGAAGCCACTGTAGATCAACTTGAATATGATGCATATAGAGTAAAAGATGTCTATATGAAAAAGGGCTATCTTGATGCTGAGGTGAGTAAACCCCTTATGAGAGTCGACTTTGGTTCGTATAATGCAAAAGTAGATTATCAGGTNTCTGAGGGTATACAATATCGTGTAGGGACCATTGGGATCACACAAGAAGTTGAAGGACTTAACACAGAAGACTTAAAAGATATGCTTGTACTTAAAGCAGGCAAGATATTTAATATTAAGCGTATGCGTAAAGATATCAAAAAATTAGAAGAAGAAGTAGGTAACCTTGGATTTGCCTATGTAAAAGTGGCTCCACAGATGCATAAAGATCCAGAGAAGAAAATCATTAACCTAAATTATGTTGTTCAGCCAGGAGAACCTGTGACGATCAATGATGTAATCATCTCTGGTAATGACAGTACAAAAGACAGGGTCATCCGACGTTATATCTATTTGGCACCGGGTGATAAGTTTAATGCAACAGATCTTAAAGACTCTAAAAGTGCATTGGGAAGAACAGGATTCTTTGAAAATGTAGATATCCAAAGCCAGAGAGTCTCAGCAGATAAGATCAATCTTCTTGTGAAGGTAAAAGAAACATCTACGGGTACTATCTCTGCAGGTGGTGGGTATGGAAGTTATGAAGGTGTGATGGTAAATGCTTCAATCTCAGATAAAAACTTTTTTGGTTCAGGAATTAACACAACTTTAGGATTTGAGATTTCAAAAATTTCAACAAATTACAATCTTTCTTTTGTCAATCCAAAAGTCTGGGATAGTATGTACAGTTTTGGAATTAGTCTTTATAAAAGAGATTATGAGTATATTGATTATACACAAGACCAGTTAGGTGGATCTATGACATTGGGTAGNCAGTTCTTCAGACATGTACATGCTTCTGTAGGAATCGGATATGCAGATAACGATTCATCATATAATGACAGTTATGTGTATAATCCGGATGTCTTTAACGCTTACTATGATCAATATAAAAAGACTTCTGTTTTTACCTCTGCAAGTTTTGATAACACAGATGATTATTATACTCCAAGAGAAGGGGTCAAAGCAATGCTAAACCTTGAGTATGCAACCTTGGATGGAGATGACTATGATGCAGCGCTATATGATGGATATTCCGATATATTTAAAGTCACTGGAAGAGTCGGATATTATTATGGTCTGGAAGATTGGATCGATTATGATATGATCTTGCGTCTAAAAGGAAGAGTAACGAGTATCAATGGGAGTGATGATGAATATATCCCTATTGCGGAAAGACTTTTTATGGGTGGTATAGGAAGTGTAAGAGGGTTTAACCCATACTCTATCTCACCAGAAATAGACGGATACAGAATCGGTGGTACACAACGTGCATCGGGAAGTATAGAAGCAAGTATTCCTCTCTCTGAAGCAGCTAAGATGAGATTAGCCTTCTTCTATGATTATGGTATTATTGCTTCCGATACTNTACCTACAGAATTATATGGAGACNTAGAGTTTGATAATATTTCAAGATCTTCAACAGGTGTGGTACTGGAGTGGCAGTCTGGATTTGGACCTATTAACCTTGTTTTTGCTTATCCGATTGATGAAGAAACAGGTGATAGAACATCGGTATTTGAGTTCTCTATGGGAACAAAGTTCTAGAATTACCCTCTATAAAAAAGTGCAAGGGTTTCTCCTTGCCTTCTNCNAAATATTTAAATTCCNAACTTTTTATTTTTAGGCAATCTACTTTCATCTTCTATAATAATGGCAAAGGGTATAGGTTTTTCTAAAGCTTTCACTTTCTCTTTTGCCAAATATAATGGTTTGTCAGAGGTAATACGCAGCGTTTTGTTCTCATAACTAAATACTATCTTTGCACTATTGGATGCCTCATGCAGAAGTACGGTAAGCGTATAGATAAAACTTAACCAAAGCAGTGTGTACTTTTCGGGAAGCAGAGGTTTGTAGTGTGTAAAGAGAGGTTTGTTTAGAAGCTCTTTTCCATGCATACGCAACAGTAACGATATAAGAAGTATCTGTTCATGTGTAAACCCATAGTTTAGCTCTTGCATAGCGATGTAGAAGGCATGTTGATGTGATTTGTAAACAGTAAGTGTCTGTCCGATACTGGAAAGTTTCACTGCCCATAGAAGTTCTTCTTCATAGCGCTTTTTATCCTTAATATCTTTTTGCAGTACACTATAGAGACTTGAGGCTAGTTTGAGTTTTGTTTTTCGTTTCTTTTCTATAATGTCTAAAGGTTTAAATCTATCTAGTATGGAAACAATACTTGGATTAATGTTACTTGGAAATTTTAGATTATCATCTCTGAGAGACTGTTCTAAAAATACACCTTCTCTTACTCCGACAGCACTTGAAATAACAGTATGTGTACCTATATGGGAAAGTATCTCATTGAAGATCAGTGCACCTTCCCTGATGGTGTCATAACGGTTTTTTTTCAATCCGAACTGTTTGAGGTTTTTTGCACTTGAAAGAGGAATCGCATCTAGATAGTCTTTATGCTCTTCAACCTTATAGGAAAAGGCATGGAGTTTATCTAAAGGGTAGGCAATTTGCTTCATAATGCCTTTAGAAAGGGTTCTTGCTGTTCCTCCTATGCCAATGGCTAGGGCATGCGTGAAATGCTCTGGAAGTTGATTTAATTCATGTTGTATATATGCTTTTGCTTTCTCGTTTATCACTGAAGGTGTGAGCCCTTTGTCAAAGAACAGTTCTTTGAGTCTCACTGTACCAAGGTTAAGTGAATAGGTATCTACGATATGCCCATTTTTAATGAGTGACATATCGGATGATCCCCCACCGATATCTATACTGATCCCCTCATTTATAGGAAGTAAATTGACCGCGGCTATACCACCGTATTTGGCTTCCTTGTTACCATCAATGATTTTAATGAAAAGTCCAAGCTCTTTTTGTACCCACTGGACAAACTCTTTTCCATTTGGTGCATCTCTCAGTGCAGAAGTAGCGACACAAAGTGTTTTATTTACTTGGTATTTGTCTATAGTGTGAAGGAAAGATTTTAAAGTAAGATAGGCTCTTGTTATACCGACAGGTTGAAGATAACCCTCTTTTTCATAAGCACCTTCACCAATACGTACTTTGGATTTTTGTTCGCAGATAAGATGAAAGCCGTAACGACTTGTTTTTTCAAAGATCACAAGTCTTGCTGAGTTTGAACCGATATCAATGATAGCAGTTCGTTTTGCCATAGCCTAACTACTCTTCTTCTTGTAGTTTGTCATATTTGAATTTTAACTCTTCAACGTTCTCAACATTGTCAGGATCCGGAACAATACAATCTACCGGACACACAGAGATACATTGAGGTTCATCAAAATGGCCTACACACTCTGTACATCTATCTGCATCGATAATATAAACCGGATCATTTTCTTCGATTGCCTCATTGGGACATTCTTCTCTACATGCATCACATGCGATACATTCGTCAGTTATTACTAATGCCATTGTTTCCTCTGTATATGTTATTTATACGAGTTATAACGGAACAAAGCTTATGCTAAAGTTAAATTATCTGCGAATTTATAATAAAATTTTACTTTGGTAGTTTTTTGGTAAAAGAGGGCATGTTTTATTCTCACTTTTACCTGCAAGTTTGTAGCGTATCTTTGCGATGAAATCATACAGAATATCACGTATGATTTTAGGAATGATCTTGACTATTTTTGCAAGTATGAACCAAATACCACCCAAACGTTCAAACAGAGCAATGGCTGCATCACTTTTGTAGAGTGTTTCTCCATTTTGTACATGCAGTATAATACTGTCAACATCAGGTATATTAATATCTTTCTCTTTGATAGTCTCCCCCTGAAGAGGGGAAAAAGTCAGTAGGTCATTGCGATCTCTCACTATGACGAAACGAACTATGGCATGACAAAATGCACAAGTTCCATCATAAAAAAGAATAGCTTTAGTTTGGGGTTGAGAGATTTTGAACCACGTAGGAGGAAAGCGCCAAAAAGGTGTCATGGCGCTAAAGGATTAAGAGATCTTTTTAGGAAAACAAAATCTATAACCACGTCTTCTGACAGTTTCAATAGTAGTGATTTCTAAAGGTTTATCCATCTTTTGACGGATCTGGTTAATAGCTACTTCGATGACGTTCGGTGTCACAAGTTCAGGCTCTTCCCAGATGGCATCTAGCAGTTGCTCTTTGGAGACGATTTGGTCTTTATGCATAGCCAAATGTGTTAAGACTTCAAATGGTTTACCTTTGAGTTCTATCTCTTCACCCTGATAGATGATCTTTTCTTCTTCAGGATTGATGATAAGGTCTTCTATTTCGATTATGTTGGAAACACCAAATCGTAGTTTTGCTTCAATACGTACCAGTAAAATATCATAGTCAAGAGGTTTTCTGATAAAGTCATCCGCACCAGATCTTAGTGCTTTGATCTCACTCTCTTTGTCTTCACGATCAGAGAGAACGATCACAGATGTTTTATGTGCTTCTGTTTTGATAGTAGAGATGATATCTAGATTCTTTTCACTGCCAGATGGCCATGCAAGCAGTACTAGGTCGTAGTTTCTGATATCAATATAATACTTTGCATCACCAAGATTTTCAGCCACATCATTTTGATAACCTTCTTCTGTCAGCGTATCTGAAAGTGTTTTACCGAGTGTCACTTCATCTTCTATGATCAATATTCTCATAAATGAACCTTTTTATCTTTAAGATTTATTTAATATTATAACATAAAAATAGGGGTTTTTAAAAAAAATTTAAAAATCCCAAGTTTTACTTAAGGAAACAGTGCATTGAACTAGAATATCTGGTTTAGATATCTTGAGTGAAAGTGTCTGAAGGTGTGGATAGGTTGTGTAGAGTAATTCTTTGAGGCCTAAAAGGGCATTTTCTAAAAGTTCATAGCGTTTTTCTTTGAGTTCATTTTGTATCAAAAGTACCATATCTGCATAGTCGATAAATGCATCATCGCTGTAATCATAAGAAGCTTCAAGGTTGATGATGACACGTTGTGGTCTGTCTCGTTCAAAGTCGAGTAAACCGATGATGACATCAAAAGTCAGATCTTCTATATGAATGGTCATTTTAGACTTTGCCTTCTTCTTTGTTGAACATTCTTACAATATTTGGGATATGTTTATAGAAGATGATAAATGCGATGATCCAAATAGGAGCATGTGAACCTATACCCGGTACTTCAGGGTACATCACGTATGATGCGATAATGAAAGCAATGAGCCCTATGAGTGAGGAGAGTGACGAGATCTTTAATCCTTTTGCTGCAATCAGCCAAACAACAATAGCAATAAGAGCAGGGACAGGCATCATAATGAGCAGTACACCAAAGCCGGTAGCTACACCTTTGCCACCTTCAAAAAACAAAAATGCTGAAAAACAATGTCCTACTACAGCCAGTACTGCTATGGTCCAAAGTACACTTTCAGGAGCACCAAGCATCTTAGCTACAAGTATGACAACAACACCTTTTATGGCATCCAAAAAGAGTGTGATCGCACCTAATTTTTTTGCCAGTTTCGGGTCTTGTTCTTTTACAACACGAAGTACATTGGTGGCACCGATATTACCGCTTCCTGCTTCTTTGATGTCGACACCTGCAAATTTTTTAGCCAGTAGGTATCCAAAAGGAATTCCGGCTATAAGATAGGCCGCAAGATAGAGTAAAATATTTTGATTCGTTAAAAAGTCCATGATTAGTCCACAATTAAAATTTATACTACACTTATCTTGAAAATGTTATAAGTGCTTGAATAGTGCAATTTTATCCGAATTTTGATAAAATAGCCACATTAGTGAGAGGATTCAATCCCTGAAGGATATAAATGAGTATTGATTACAAAGCTGAAATTAACAGGCTTAAAAAAGAATTGGATGTCACAGTAGTGGCACACTATTATCAGCGTGATGAAGTATTTGAAATGGCTGATATTGTAGGTGACAGTCTTGAGTTGGCACGCAGATCCAAAGCAGATAAAAACCCGTGGGTTGTTTTTTGCGGGGTTGGGTTTATGGGCCAAAGTGTAAAAGTTATTGCACCTGAGAAACGTGTACTTATGCCAAAGATAGCATGTTGTGCAATGGCACGTATGATGGACGGCTCTTATTTTGACGAATCTGTACAGTACATGGTGGACAGAGGGATTGCCAAAGAAAATATTTTGCCAATTACCTATATCAACTCTGATGCTTCAGTCAAGGCAAAAGTAGGAAAGATGGGCGGACTGGTATGTACCTCTTCCAATGCATTTAAGATCATTGAAAAAGGCTTAGAGAGTGGGAAGAAGATACTCTTCGTTCCAGACAGATGTTTAGGACAGAATTTTGCTATACAAATGGGCTTGAAGTCCTGTGTTATTGGTGTAGAAGTAGACGGGAAAGAGTGTGATCCTAAAGAAGCAGATATCATTTGTTTTAATGGTTTTTGTTCTGTACACCAACTTTTTACAGTAGATGATGTAGAGTTCTACCGAAACAAGTACCCAGACATTAAAATAGCCGTCCACCCAGAATGCGATCCAAGTGTAGTACGTGTAGCAGACTTTTCAGGATCCACATCACAGCTCATTAAGTATGTCAATGACCTTGATCCTGAACAAAAAGTAGCTATAGGAACAGAATACAATCTTGTCAACAGAATGAGAAAAGGTAATACCTATGTACTCTCTTCAACCAAACCAGAGTGCCCGACAATGAATGAAACGACTTTGGAAGATCTCTATAACACACTAAAATCCATAGAAGATAACAAACCAATCAATGAAATTGTGGTGGATCCTGATACGATTAAGTATGCAAATTTAGCGCTAGAGCGCATGTTGGCGATAAAATAATGTTTAAAGAGACATTTCTAAAGGCTTTAGTGGCTGAAGATGTAGGACGTGGAGACTTGTTTTCCCGTATTAGTACAGGTAAACCTATTCGAGCGTATATCATCGCCAAGAGTGATGGAGTATTTGCAGGACAGGAGTATGTAGAGACCTTTGCAAAGATGTATGACTTATCACTGGAGTGGAAAATATCTGATGGTAGTCGTTTTGTAAAGAGTGAAAAACTTCTTTTTATCTCAGGAGATTCAAAAACCATTCTTTCACTTGAGCGTTCCATCTTGGACATGGTACTTCATGCAAGTTCTATCGCTACTTTGACAGCTGAATATGTAGATGCTATCAAAGATTCGGGTGTGAAGTTATTGGATACAAGAAAAACAAGACCTCTGCTTCGTGAGTTTGAAAAATATGCAGTACGCTGTGGTGGAGGGATCAATCACCGCATGGGGCTTGATGACTGTTTAATGCTGAAAGACACACACTTACAGACGATAGATGACTTAGATGCTTTTATGAAAGAAGTAAGACAAAAGATTCCATTTACCTCAAAAGTTGAAATAGAATGTGAAAGTCTAGCTATGGTTAAAAAAGCGATGAAAGCCGGAGCAGATATTGTGATGTGTGATAATATGTCTATAGAAGAGACCAAGGAAGTAGTCGCGTACAGAAATGAGAATTATCCTCACATCTTACTGGAAGCCAGTGGTAATGTAACACTTGAGACGATTGAAGAGATTGCAAGCACTGGAGTAGATGCCATTAGTTCAGGAGCAGTCATCCATCAGGCAAATTGGATAGATTTGTCTATGAAGGTAGAGTAGTAATAGTCTGTTAACACTATTACTATATAATTTAAGACTGTGTGAACTAAATAATGAAAGAACAAAATGATTATTGAGAGTCTCCCCTATGATGAAGTCAAAAATAAGATAGAATCTGCAAACTCTATCACCATACTTTCCCATCTTAACCCCGATGCGGATACTTTGGGTACAGCATTAGGTATCTATGCACTGTTAAGTAAAGATAAAAGTAAAAAAGTTGAAGTAGTGAATGCTTCAATAGCCTTACCCCTTCATCTTGATTTTTTACCAAACTTTAAAAAAATCAAACATCATATGGATTATACAGACAGTTTGATACTCTCTTGTGATTGTGGCAGTGTAGATAGACTGGGGTTTGATCTAGAAGGTAGAGATATCATCAACATCGATCACCATGAGAGTAATACACGTTATGGAAGTATCAATGTTGTGATAGCTGAATATGCGTCCGCGTCACAGGTGGCATTTGCATTGTTTAAAGAACTTTATACTGTAGAGGCTGATGCAGCGACATGTTTTTATGCGGCACTACTCTCTGATACAAGGTACTTTACCACTAATTCAATGAATGAAGAGGTGTTTAACGTAGCAAAAAATTTAGTCAAAGCAGGTGCCATACCTGATGAGATTGCCTATAATTGTACACAGAGACGACCTTTGAGTTCATTGCGTATTTTGGAAAAAGCTTTAGCCTCTTTATCCTTATATCATGAAGCGAAAATAGCTACACTCATGGTGACTAAAAANGACATAGAAGCGACTGGTGCGNCAGTACCGGATATGGAAGGTATTGTGGATTATGCAAGGTCCTTGGCGACAGTAGAGGTAGCACTTTTTGCTATGGAATTAGATGATGGTATACGTATCTCTTTACGCAGTAAGAAAGTGGATGTATCCAAAGTGGCTATGGCTTTTGGCGGAGGTGGACATAAAGTCGCTGCAGGCTTTACCCTAAACCAATGTGGCTTACAAGAAAGTATAGATACAATTTTAGTAAAGATAGAAGAATTAGGAATCATAGATGAGAAATAGAAATGGAAAAAAAGGCAAAGGTAAGATAGTAGTTGTATTCGTATTGATTGTACTGGGTTTACTTGCCGGAGCGGGGTATGTGTATACCGCTCCGGAATTTGAAAGAGAAGTACCAACCGTCTATAGCGAACAAAATGTGTTTTGGAATCGTAAAGATCCACTGAAGGTACAACTTTCTGATAATGAAGGACTCAAAAATTTTGAGCTTGTCTTGAGTGATGGGAAAAACAGCCTTATCGTAGGACAAGGTACATTTGAAGAGAAAACAAAAGAGCAGACGCTTTTAGTGAAGTACCCTAAAAGTAAAACACTAGACCCTAAAGCAACTAAACTCACATTAAAAGTGTTAGTTACTGACAGCAGTATGTGGAACTTTTCTCAGGGGAATAAGAGTGAAAAAATCATTCATATCAATGTTGATTTTACGAGACCAAATGTCAATGTAGTTGCGAACTCTTACAGTATTACACAAGGTGGAAGTGCCTTGGTTATCTTTCAAGCAGAAGATGAGAATCTTGACATGCTTTATGTACAAGTAGGGGAAGAGAAGTTTAAAGCCCAACCCTATAAAGAAGAGGGATATTATGCAGCACTTATAGCATGGCCATTTACGAACGAAGAGTTTAAAGCCAAAGTCGTAGCGATAGATGCTGCCAAAAATAAACGTCTTGCCGATATCCCTTTCTATGTCAAAAATCATGCATATAAAGTTTCATGGATCAAGGCTAAAGATAAATTTATAGATGGAAAGATCACTGATCTCGCATCAAGTGACCCTGAATATGCCAATATAGATGATAGACTTGAAAAATTAAAAGCGATCAATGAAACGATGCGTTTGAAAAATGAAGAGTTGATTCATGCTTTAAGTAAGGATGTCTCTTCTGAAGTTTTAGAAAGTTGGAAAGTGAAAAAGTTCTACCCGCTTAGAAATGGACAAAAGGTTGCCAGTTATGGTGATGAAAGACATTACTACTATGAACACAAAGAGAACGAAGTGTCTCATTCGTATCATGTAGGGTATGATTTGGCAAGTACAAAAATGGCAACGATTAAAACATCAAATCCAGGTAAAGTGGTTTATGCAAATGAAAATGGAATCTATGGAAATATGCCTATGATCGATCATGGATTGGGACTTTATTCGTTGTATGGCCACTGTTCACAACTGTTGGTAAATGAAGGTGATGAAGTGAATGCTGGGGATGCCATAGCCAAAACAGGTGTTTCAGGTTTGGCATTAGGGGATCATCTGCATTTTGGTATTTTGGTTCAAGGTATAGAGGTTAGACCGGTAGAGTGGTTTGACCAAGAGTGGATCAGGAAGAATGTGGATGATATATTTAAGGCTGCAGATAAGATAATTCAAGGAAAATAGT
>JGI24723J26617_10002554_pt1 | contig 14192 bp, 11 predicted proteins | sample Cruoilmetagenom6_FD_26617 | JGI IMG/M metagenome (IMG submission 26617)
GCTTTTATTAAAGCCGAATTAGAAACGAGTATCAATCAACAAGATAGTGATGATTATTTAGATTCAAATACAGAAGTTTTTGGTAGTAATCCAGAAAACATAGACAGAAACCAATTTACGGATGGTGAAAAAAATAGTTATGGTATTTCTACAGAATTATCCTATAGATTGCCAATAATAACTAAAAAGTTTTTCTTGAATTTAGAATATAAATATGCTAGAGATAAAGATAAAAATAGAGAAAGTACCTTCTATTTTGATGATGGAACACAAGGTTTTACGGATTTTAATACAGATTTAAGTACGGATTTTCAATACACAGATTATAGAAGTATTCCATCAGTTGGATTATCGTATAGAGGTGAAAAATTGTCTACAAGTTTTAATTTAGGTTACAACATGAGAACCTTGAAAAATGAAGATTTATTAAGACCGCAATTTAATGTCGAGCGCGATTTTGAAAATATAGAAGCTAATTCTTATATCAGCTATACGTTTAGTCCAAAATCTTCTATTTATATAAATTATTGGCTAGAAAATGAACCTCCAGGATTAAGACAACTTCAAGCATTTGAAGATGTATCAAATCCGCTACAAACAGTAATTGGTAATCCTAATTTAGAACCTTCAAATAGACATAGTTTTTATGCTGGTTACAATGGATTTGATTGGCAAAAGCGTACAGGGTTTTATGTGGGTATTAATGCGAGTGTTTCAGATAATCAAGTAGTATCTAAAACGATTGTAGATCAGGAAACGCTTAAGCGAACAACGACGTATGTAAACGTTGACGGTAATTATAATATTGGTGCTTGGGCAAATTATAATAAAGATTTTAAGATTGATACCTTAAGAACTATTAAATTAAAGTTTAGGGCGAGTTATAATTCTTCAAAAACGCTTAACTTTAATAATGATGTAAAATACGCAAGTACGTCTGATAGGATATCACCTAGACTTGGTATAGATTTTATATGGGATAAAGTTTTAGAGTTTAAGCCATATTACCAGATCAGTTATACTAATACGGCCTATGATATTGAGGCGTTTGACNATAGACAATTTACAAGTCATAATGCAGGAGTAAGAACAGCTACTTTTTTACCTAAAAACTTTGAGTGGAGAAATGATGTGAACTTTAATTATAATCCTAATGTGGCAGATGGTTTTCAGAAAAGTGCTTGGTTTTGGAATTCAACATTAGCCTATAGTATGTTTAAAGATAAAGCCATTATAACATTAAAGGTGTACGATTTGTTAAATCAAAACACTAATGCAAGACGTATAGCCACTCAAGATTATATTGAAGATAGACAGAGTACTGTTTTAAGACAGTATTTTATGCTTAGCTTAAGTTACAAGTTTAATAGTTTAGGAAGCAAAGGAGAAACAAGAGGTAGCGATATGATCTATTTTGATTAATCCCAAAGCATAATTAAAGAGTCTAGAGCTTTAGTGACTCCATCATAATAATTACGTGTTCTAAATTCCGGAATCATAATATTGTCAATTATAACTTTACAATCGTAATCAGAAATGGTTTGTTCTGTGCCAGATCCTGTTGAAATGGCAACTTTTCTATCGTAATTAGAAATTGTTATGAGTAAACCATTGTTCTTTTCTTTTGTGCCAATTCCCCATTTTTGACCAACTTCAGTTCCAAATTTCTGAATGTTTGTAGTATTAGGTAAGGAGTCTATGGTAAGAATAGCAATTTGATTTGTGGTGCGTTTTTCGTACCCAATGATTTTATAAGTTAAAGAGTCATTTTCTGCGTTTGAAAATAAATTGGCTAAATCTACAACTCGTTTTTGAGATGCGTTTAATGGGATATACGATGGTATCGTTTCAACATCAGCCTGCTTTTCTTTACAATTTAAAAACAAAAAGAAGACAAGTGTAATTTGAAAGGCAAATTTGAATCGCATAAATAAATTTTTGAATTGAAAAAAAATACTGATTACTGCAACTAAAAACCGTGGCTAAATTTACCAGCCACCAGAAGCACCTCCGCCTCCAAAGCTTCCGCCTCCAAAGCCGCCACCAAAACCACCTCCGCCAAAGCTTCCACCTCCAGAGCTGCCACCAAAGCCTCCAAATCCACCAGACGATGAACCTTTAGAATAGCTGCCACGTCCCATATTGCTTAAAATAATGGCTTCTAATAAGCTTCTACTATCTGAGTGGTTTCCGCCATTGCCGCCACTTCCGCCACCACGACTTTTGGAAATTGCTATAATAAATATTACAAAAATGATGAATAGAAAAAAGAGGACTTCAAAAGGGAATTCATTTTCTGTTTGTCTTGTGCCTTTATATTCGCCAGTCATCACTTCAAAAATGACGTCAGTAGCACGGTTTAATCCGCCGTAGTAATCATTTTTTTTAAAGTAAGGAATAATATCATTATTTATAATGCGCTTACTTAAAGCATCTGTAAGTAAATGCTCAACACCTTTACCTGTACTGATATTTATTTTTCGATCGTTTCTTGCTAAAAGAATAAAAATACCATTGTCTTTGTCTGCTTGTCCAATTCCCCATTTTTCACCCCATTGTGCGCCTAAATAATTGATATATTCACCATTAGTTGAACCAATAATAGCAATAACAATTTGCGTTGAGGTAGAGTCAGAATAGCGTATTAGTTTTTGTTCTAAACTGCTTTTTTCTGATGCCGATAATAAATTAATATCATCATCATAAACACTAGTTTGAAATTTAGGTTTTTCAGGAATATTATATTGTGCTAGTCCTATTAGTGGACTAGTTAAAAGTAGTAGTACTAAAACCTTAAATGCTATGTGTTTGATGTTTTGCATTATCCTTTTGAGATTGTATTGTCNAGCTCGTTTTTATCGTTATGATCCCAAGGGAAATGTTGCGNCAATGCTTTACCTGCTTCTCTAACTCCATCAATTATACCTTGCTTAAAGTTTCCTGATTTAAATTGAGTCGCAATTTTATCACGTGTAGAATTCCAAAAATCTGCACCTACAATATTGTTTATGCCTTGGTCTCCGCAAATGACAAATGATTTATTNTCTACGGCAACATAGATGAGNACACCATTTCGTTGGGCAGTATTATCCATTTTTAAAAAATGAAAAACCTCTAAAGCATGCTCGTAGACATCACTGTCACATTTCTGTTCTATATGCACTCGGATTTCACCAGAAGTATCACATTCAGCAATTCTAATCGCTTCAACAATTTCCGCTTCTTCGTTAGAAGTAAGGAACTGTTCAATATTTGGCATAATTAAATTTTATTTAAAGTCGAAATCAACATCTGGTGCATTTTCACTTCCAGCATCTGCTTTATATCTAGGCATTTCTTCAAATCCAAACCAACCAGCTAATACTGATCCTGGGAATTTTGAAGTATGTATGTCATAAATATTTACTTTTTCGTTGTAGCGATCTCTAGCGATATTAATTCGGTTTTCAGTGCCTTCTAATTGACTTTGAAGCTCTAAGAAATTTTGATTCGCTTTTAATTCAGGATAACGCTCTACAGACACTAATAATTTTGATAATGCTCCGCTTAATCCACTTTGCGCTTGTTGAAATTGTGCCATGTTATCAGCAGTTAAATTGCTTGCATCAATTGTTGTTGACGTTGCTTTTGCTCTAGCTTCAATTACAGCTGTTAAAGTTGATTTTTCAAAATCAGCCGCTCCTTGTACTGTTTTAACTAAGTTACCTATAAGGTCATTTCGTCTTTGGTAAGAACTTTCAACATTAGACCAGGCTGTTTTAGCATTAGCTTCATATTCTACAGCAGTATTGTTAAATCCTACAGCCCATTGATAAATTGCAAACGCTAATAGTGCAATAATAATAACTGGAATTAGCCATTTTTTCATAATAGTTTAGTTTTAAAGTTGTGTTTTAATTTTGTTAAGTTGTGCTTTTATGCTTTCAAGTTTTTCGATAATTTCAAATTTCTCTAAAGCTTGTTTCTTTTCTTCTTTGAGATGTGTTTTTGCACCTTCAAGTGTAAAGCCTCTTTCTTTTACTAAATGGTAAATAAACTTGAGGTTTTTAATATCTTCAGGAGTAAATTTACGGTTGCCTTTCGCGTTTTTTTTNGGTTTTAAAACATCAAATTCTTTTTCCCAAAAGCGAATTAGAGAAGCATTTACTTTAAAGGCCTTGGCAACTTCGCCAATACCGTAATAACGTTTTTCTGGTAAGTCTATATGCATCTTAATCGAGAGATTGGTTTTCTAATGAAGCTTTTTTCAGCAGTATATCGTATTCTTCGGCAGATAAGTTACCATAATAAAAGTTGATAGGATTTATACGTTCCCCATCTTTAAAAATTTCATAGTGTAAATGTGGTGCTTCAGAACGNCCTGTACTTCCAACATAGCCAATTAAATCGCCACGTTTTACACGTTGATTTACTTTAACATTGTACTTGTATAAGTGCGCATACAAGGAAACATAGCCATAGCCATGATCTATTCGTATGTGGTTACCATAACCTGTAGAGGCATTATCAGCACGTTTTACAACTCCGTCACCAGAGGCATAAATAGGAGTGCCACGTGGTGCTGTAAAATCCATGCCAAAATGGAATTTTCTAACCTTGGTAAATGGATCGGTTCTATAGCCATATCCAGAAGCCATACGTGTCATATTTTCATTACTTATAGGCTGAATTGCAGGTATAGCCTCTAAAAATTTTTCTTTGTCTTCTGCCAGTTTTGCAATTTCATCTAAGGACTTGGATTGTACAACGATTGCCTTTTCTAAAATATCCATTCGCTTATTGCTTTCTGCAATTAATTGCGAATTGTTATAACCTTCATATTTTTTATAACGGTTAATACCTCCAAATCCTGCTCTACGTTGTTCTGTAGGTATGGGGTTGGCTTCAAAATAGAGNCTGTAAATGGCATTATCGCGNTCTTCTACATTTTCTAAAGCAGCTATAGCATCGTCCATACGTTTGTTAATTAACTCGTATTGCAGTTCCATGTTTTGTAACTCTCTTGCTAACTGTCGTTCTTTAGGAGATTCAATATATTGACTAGCAATAAAAAATGCTAGAAACCCAAAAAGAGCAGCAGCAGTTAAAAACACTGAAGCGTATTTTATAGTGGTAGCTTTTTTCCGCTTTATTTTACGGTAAGAAAGCGTTTCAGAATCATAATAATATTTTACTTTAGCCATGTTTGAATTTATGCTATTTTTGCAGCTAATAAGCACATAAAGCAAGCATCTTATATTAGCGTAACGTTCAAACCTACAAAAATAATATTAAATTATATTTTAATGCTTTTACTTTGTAGGTTCACGATCACCAAAATCTAAATTGAAAGATTGGTGAGTAAAGATAAAAAAATGTTTTGCATTTGTACTAATTTAATAAAGCAAGCTCTAATTTTTATATATGAAGTCTCAAGATATACGATCTAAATTTTTAAATTTCTTTGAAGGAAAACAACACCTTGTCGTTCCTTCTGCACCAATGGTATTAAAGGATGATCCAACATTAATGTTTGTGAATGCTGGTATGGTACCTTTTAAAGAATACTTTTTAGGGAATACTGAACCGAAGAAAAATAGGATTACAGATTCTCAAAAATGTTTGCGTGTTTCTGGTAAACATAATGATTTGGAAGAAGTTGGTTANGATACCTATCATCATACATTGTTTGAAATGTTGGGTAATTGGAGTTTTGGTGATTACTTTAAAAAAGAAGCCATTGCTTGGGCTTGGGAGTTGCTAACTGAAGTTTATGGTATTGATAAAGATATACTTTATGTTACTGTTTTTGAGGGTAGTGATGACCATGACAACCTTGAGATGGATACAGAAGCTTACGATATTTGGAAGCAATATATTTCTGAAGACCGAATTTTAAAGGGTAACAAGAAAGATAATTTCTGGGAAATGGGAGATCAAGGACCTTGTGGACCTTGTAGTGAAATTCACGTAGACATTAGATCTGCTGAAGAAAAAGCAAAGGTTGATGGAAAGACTTTAATAAACATGGATCATCCACATGTGGTTGAAGTATGGAATTTGGTTTTTATGGAATACAACCGAAAAGCAAATGGTGAGTTAGAGGTGTTGCCAAATAAGCATATAGATACAGGAATGGGGTTTGAACGTTTATGTATGGTATTGCAAGGTGTGCAATCTAATTATGATACTGATGTTTTTACACCAATTATTAGAGAGGTTGAGGCTATTACAAATAAAGACTATAATAAGAATGAAGAGGTTGACGTTGCTATTCGTGTTATTTCAGACCATGTAAGAGCTGTTGCCTTTTCTATAGCAGATGGACAATTACCAAGCAATACAGGTGCTGGCTATGTTATTCGTAGAATTTTACGAAGAGCCGTGCGCTATGGATTTACGTTCTTAGATAAAAAGGAACCTTTTATATATCGTTTGGTAGATGTGCTGAGCAAAAAAATGGGAGATGCATTTCCAGAATTGCGAGCACAAAAAGTATTAATTGAAAATGTAATTAAAGAAGAAGAAGCCTCTTTTTTAAGAACATTAGATCAAGGTTTAGTATTGCTTAATCGTATAGTTGAAGAAACAAAAGGTGATACCGTTTCTGGTGAAAAAGCTTTTGAATTGTATGATACTTACGGTTTTCCTATTGATTTAACAGCTTTAATTCTATCCGAAAAGGATTTGAAATTAGACGAAAAAGGGTTTAATGAAGAACTGCAAAAGCAAAAAGACAGATCACGATCTGCTAGTGAAACATCTACTGAAGATTGGACTATTTTATTTGAAGACGACGTACAAGAATTTATAGGTTATGATGCTTTAGAAGCCAATGTAAAAATTGCTAGATACCGAAAAGTAACCTCAAAAAAAGATGGAGAAATGTATCAGTTAGTTTTCAATTTAACACCATTTTATCCTGAAGGAGGTGGGCAAGTTGGAGACAAAGGCGTGTTACAAGATGTGCATGGAGATGTGGTTTATATAGTAGATACTAAAAAAGAGAATAATGTTATTATTCATTTGTGTAAAAACTTACCAAAGCATATAAACGAAAACTTTAAAGCTGTTGTAAGTAGTGAGCACAGAGCATTGTCGTCTAGCAATCATACAGCAACACATTTATTACATCAGGCTTTAAGAGCTATTTTAGGAGAGCATGTAGAGCAAAAAGGATCTTTGGTAAAACCAAAATCATTACGTTTTGACTTTTCTCATTTTTCAAAAGTAACACCAGAGCAACTACAAGAAATAGAAGATTTTGTAAATGCCAGAATTGAAGGTAAATTACCTTTGGAAGAACAGCGTAATATCCCAATGGAAAAGGCTCTTGAAGAAGGAGCTATGGCATTATTTGGTGAAAAATATGGAGATACGGTGAGAACGATTCGTTTTGGAAAGTCAATGGAATTATGTGGCGGAATTCATGTGAAAAACACGTCTGATATTTGGCATTTTAAAATTGTGTCTGAAGGAGCAGTTGCGGCAGGAATACGACGCATTGAAGCCATTACAAATAAAGCCGTTAGAGATTATTTTTCTGAGAATAATACAGCATACCTTGAAATGAAAGGCTTGCTAAATAATGCTAAAGAACCTGTAAAAGCATTAGAAAATCTTCAACATGAAAATAATGATTTAAAAAAGCAAATTGAAGTACTATTAAAAGATAAAGCCAAAAATATTAAAGGTGAATTAAAAAACGAATTAACCGAAATCAATGGTATTCAATTTTTAGCTAAGAAATTAGATTTAGATGCTTCAGGAATTAAAGATGTCTGTTTTGAATTGGGAAGTCAATTTGACAATTTATTCTTGTTATTTGGTGCTGAAAATGATGGTAAGGCAATTTTGTCTTGCTACATTTCTAAGGAATTAGTTGCTAGTAAAAACTTAAACGCAGGAACAATAGTAAGAGAACTCGGAAAACACATTCAAGGTGGAGGTGGAGGTCAGCCGTTCTTTGCAACTGCTGGAGGTAAAAATCCTGCGGGCATTGAAGCTGCTTTAGAGGCTGCTAAAAATTATTTATAAGATTTTTATTCTGAACTAGATTCAGGATTTTTAGTCAATGAATTTACAAACTATAATACCATTAAAACCACAACAGCATCATCAATTAGATTACAACTCTAAGATTATGCTGTTTGGCTCATGCTTTTCAGAGAATATAGGAGAGACGTTTAAGTATTATAAGTTTCAAACTACAGTTAACCCTTTCGGAATATTATTTCATCCTTTAGCAATTGAAAATCTCATAACTAAAGCAATTAATAAGGATTATTATTCTAAAGAAGATTTAGAGTTTCACAATGAGCAGTGGTGTTGCTTAGAGGCACATTCAAAGTTAAGTACAACTTCAAGTGCTGCGTTATTAGAGGTTTTAAATAGACAAATTGAAAAGGCGTACAATGATTTATTTAACGCAAGTCATATTATAATTACTTTAGGAACAAGTTGGGTGTATAGACATATTGCTTCTGATAAAATCGTAGCCAATTGCCATAAAATTCCCCAAAAACAATTTTTAAAAGAACTACTTTCTGTAGCTCAAATAACGGAATCTCTAGAGGCTATTATTAGCTTGGTAAAAAGTGTTAATCCTAATATTACATTTCTTTTTACCGTGTCTCCCGTTAGGCATATTAAAGATGGTTTTATTGAAAATACGCGTAGTAAATCACATTTGTTAGCTGCAATCCATCATGTTATAGAACCTAGAGCGCAGCGTTATTATTTTCCTTCTTATGAAATTATGATGGATGAATTACGAGATTATCGTTTCTATAATTCAGATATGCTTCATCCAAATGAGGTGGCGATAAATTATATTTGGGAAAAATTTAAAACAGTTTGGTTAACTGATGAAGCATTAAAAGTTTTAGAAACTGTTGCCGCTATTCAAGCTAAAAAAGCACATCGTCCCTTTAATCCAAATTCTGAGGCACATCAAGCTTTTCTTTCAAAAATTCACTTAGAAATTGAGTATTTGCACAAGCAATTTCCTCATATTTCATTTTAATATATTATTAGCTTAAAACGACAGTTTTCTTAAATATACGCAATTCGTCGTATGGTTTGGCTTTGTCTTATTGTGCAAATTTGTCTCATTATTAACCAATAAATTAATTCACAATGAGAAAATTAAACCAAATCATGTTACTTATAATGACAGTTTCATTAGTAACATTCACATCATGTTCTAAAGATGACGATGGAGGAAGTGGCGGAAATGCGCCTTCTGGAACTTTAGTTGCCAAAGTAGATGGTACAAATTATGAGTCAATGGAAATCTCTTCTTCAGCTACTATAGCAAATAATCCTTCTGGTCAAAGTCTTATTATCATAGCCTCTAATAGCGATGGTAACGCCTTTTCATTTACAATTTTTGGCTACGATGGCGTAGGAACCTATAGTTTTGATGGTTCTATTAACACGGGTGTTAATGTGGCTTCTTACACAGAAACCGATGTAAATTTAAATGATCCAGTAAATTCAGTTACAGAAATATGGCAAGCACCATACGAGAATCTATCTGTTGGTTCTATTAGTATTTCTGAAGAAACGGATACTAAAATAATCGGAACTTTTGAGTTTGATTGTAAAAACATAGGAGGCGATCAATCTATAAAAAATATTACGGATGGTTCGTTTAACCTAAATAAACAAACCAATTAAGATTTCTAATATGAAAAAACGATGTAACCATATAAATCATTTAGTTTGGGTTGCTTTAGTCTTTTTATTGCAGCCAATATATGGACAGCAAAATGTAGAACCAGAACAGCGCTATGAGTTAGGGGCCAAAATCAATGAAATGACACTGACAATTGGAGGTGTTTTAGTAGTGGCGACCAATGATGGTCTTATAGGTATAAAACCTACCGAAGATAAGCCTGTTTTTACGTTTAATAATTTTGGGAGATTAAAACCAGAAGAAACGGAATTTATTCCAGGCTCACCTTACGTCATAGTATCTCAAGGTACTGGATCTAAATTGGCTGGTATTGCTAAAACAAAACGTGCAGTTATAGATTATGTTAGAGGCCGTGTTATTTTCAATTCGGAAGACGATAAATGGAATCAAGTCTATACCTGCAATGTTATTTTACCGCAGAACAAACTAATAATTAGTGGTATTCAAAAAGTGGGAGATAAATTTGAAAAGATGACTCCCAAAGTAGCCGTTTACGATTTATCAAGTTCTAGTTTAGATTATAGTTTCTTTTTAGATAAACCAGGGCGCGTAGGAGTCGCAAAAGATTTTAGTGTAACCGGAACACCACTTCTGTTAAAAGAGTTTTTAATTATTCCTACCGCACAAGGTTTAATTGCCAAATCAAATGATGGAAAGGAATTATGGACCACTAAAATAAAAAATGTGAGTAAGATGATAGCTGATGCTTCTGAAAACGAAATTTATGGTTTTGAGGCCGTTAATTCGGGAAAAAACACTCGAATTCATAAAATTGATAAAAATGGTAAAGCCTTATGGCAAGACGATAGAAAAATAAAAGGTAAGATATCTAAATTTGAAATTCTACCTCAAGGGTTAGCTGTAGTGAGCAATAAGAGCAGTGGCGGAGATACAAGTGTATTTGCAACCAAAGATGAATCTGTAATTGCTTTTTTAAGTGCAGATTCGGGTGAAGATCTGTGGGAAAAGGCCCCTAAGACCAAAGGCTATGTACAGCATTTTTATGTTATGGAAGATGGTATTTTGTTCGGAATTCAATCTGGTGGTATTAATAAAATTTCGTTTGATGGTAAACCACTATTTAAAAAACCGTTAAAAACAGGAGAAAATATCTTAACCATGGCGCATTCTCCTCAAGGCCTAATATATATTACTAGTGAGGATGCTAATATCGTAAATTTAGATACTGGTGAATCGGTATGGAAAAAACCATTAAAATATAAAAACTCTGTTTCGGTTGCTTCTACTTTTGATGCAGGGAACAACCGATATTTAATAGCGGCAGCTAATGAAATTTACGCTATTGATGCTAATTCTGGAGATGTATCAGAATTGGCACAAGTAAAATTTGAAGAAAAAGAGACAGCAACTACACTTGGTATACGTGGCGAAAATATCTTTTTAGCAGCCTCTCAGAACATGATGCTTTTAGACAAAGAAGGCAATGAAATGTATCACAGTTATTATAAATCACCAGGAAAAAGTGGTTTTATGAAAGTTGTAGGTGGTGTTGTGGCTGCAGCATCTTTAGTCGCTACAGCTTCTACTGCCTTAGCTGCAGGTGCTAATAATAATGGCATTGGTGCCAATAATTTACGTAATTATAATGATTATGGTAAAGAAGCTAAACGTGCCTCAGAAATGTTTGGTGCTATTAGTGATGCGTCTTTTAAAATGATGTCTCAACGTTTTAAAGCTTCTTCCGCTACCGAAAATGCACAGTTTATTTTAACCAAAATAGACAAAAACGTCGGTTTGGTAAAAGTGAACAAGGATTCAGGAGAAGTGGAAACGGAAATCGTGCTAAATAATAAAAAGCCAGAATATAAGGTGGATGATTATGGTGGCTATTTGTTTTATAAAGCTTCTGATAAATCTATTCATACATATAATTTAAAATAATCAAAAACAGATATATGCATAGCAGATTAAGCGTAATGAAAAATTACGCTTAATCTTTTTATCAATTTGATTTATCGAAAAGAAAATTAGTTTCATGATAATAAATATTATCTTTAACTAACACAGTATTAATTGAGATACTACAATGATATTTTAAATAGCGACAATATTTTGGATAGACTCTACTATATGAATAAAATTATAGGACTTTTTATTTTCGGCTTCTTTTCAAGTATTTTATGCGCTCAAAATTTAGACAGCTTATTAGTAGTGGCAAAAAATACATCTAATGATTCTGTAAAAATTAGAATGTATAATAAAATAGGCTTTGGTTATATTTTTAACGATTCCCCAAAAGCCATCCAAGTTATTAAAGAAGGTAAGCGGCTTGCGGAGGCTTCAAATTTCCAATTCGGATTAACGGAACTTACCAATACGCATGGCATTTATATGGATGTTATGGGAAAAACCGATTCTGCTAAATATTATTTTGAAAAAGCGCTAAAATTAAGTCATCAACATAGTTTTAAAACTATTGAAAACATGTGCCTCAATAACCTTGGCATGTTTAATTGGAACAGAGGTAATTATGATGATGCCTTAGACTACTTTTTCCAGTCCTTAAAAAAAGCAGATGATCTAAAAAATGAGCGCTCGTCTGCAACACCATTAAATAATATTGGTCTTATATACCAAGAAATGAACCTTAGTGAAAAGGCATTGGAGTATCATAAAAAAGCATTAGTGGTTCGTGAAAAATATAACTTAGAGAACGACCAAATAGCCTCATTAAATAATATTGGTATCAATCTAAAAGACTTGGGGCGAGTAGATGAAGCTATTACTATGTATAAGAAAGGTTTAGATTTAGCTAAGCATAAAAACAATTTACTTGATTATTATAGGATTTTAGAGAATTTGGCAAATGCCTACAATACAAAAGGAAATATTAAACTGGCTTTAAAAACGTATTTGGCTGCTTTAGAAAGACCAGAGAACTATAATGCAAATGAGAAAAGGTTAGTGTCAATTTATAATAATATAGCAACTCTATATAACGAAACTGATGCGCCAAAACAGGCCCTGAAATATCTCAATAAAGGGTTGGCCTTAGTAGATAAGTATCCGGAAATTGAACTAATTGCAGCTGACCTTTATTTAACAAGTGCAGAAAGTCATTATATGCTCAATGATTTTGAAACTGCAAGAGCACATAAAACTAAATTTATCCGCTTAAAAGATTCTATCTTTTCGGAAACTAATGCCGAAAAAATTGCGGATTTAGAAATTAAATACGAAACGGAGAAAAAAGAAACAGAGTTACTATTGCATCGTGCAAAAATTGCGGAAAGTGACCTTGTCATTCAAAGACGAAACTACCAAATATTTGGACTTATAGGTTTGGCCATTGTATTAAGTGTTTTAGGATATTTTATTTATAATCAGCAAGAATTAAAGAACAAACAACTTCAAAAAGAAAACGAATTAAAAAGTGCTCTAATAAAAATTGAAACACAGAATAAGCTACAAGAACAACGTTTAAGAATTAGTAGAGATTTACACGATAATATTGGTGCCCAGCTTACTTTTATAATTTCGTCTATAGATAATTTGAAATATGCATTTAAAATTAAAGACGAAAAACTAACGGCAAAGCTAGATACCATTAATGACTTTGCGTCTAGTACAATTTATGAGCTTAGGGATACAATTTGGGCCATGAATAAAAACGAAATTACATTTGAAGATTTAGAAATCAGAATTTCAAATTTTATAGAAAAAGCTAATCTAGCAGCACAAAATATAACGTTTCAATTTAATGTAGATAGAACAATTAATAATGCTACTGTTTTTACTTCAGTAGAAGGCATGAATATTTATAGAATAACGCAAGAAGCCATACACAATACCTTAAAATATGCAGAAGCATCTCATATAAATGTAGAAATATATGAAGTTAATAATCATATCAGAGTTTTGATAAAAGATGATGGAAAAGGATTTGATATAACTCATACAGCCTTAGGTAATGGGCTTAGAAATATGAAAAAACGTGCTCATGATCTTGGAGGAAATTTGAGTATAGAATCTGTGCCAGATGAAGGCACAACGATTACGCTTTTTCTCTAATTAAGAATAAACTGTTTACTTTTTTTTATTAATGAGTAATATTAAACCTATGAAAATAAAAATTGCTATAGTAGATGATAATACGTTTCTAATAAAAGCGGTAGAAGAGAAGTTGTCCTTCTTTGAAGATTTAGAAGTGAAGTTTAGTGCTATGAATGGAGCTGATGCTTTAGAGAAATTAGAGAGTAACCATAATCTCGATTTAATATTAATGGATATAGAAATGCCTATAATGAATGGTATTGAAGCTACTGAAAAAGTAAAGCAAAAATATCCACATGTTAAAATTATAATGCTCACTGTTTTTGATAATGATGAAAATATTTTTAATGCGATTAAAGCAGGTGCCGATGGGTATTTATTAAAAGAAATAAATGCTAGTGATTTACATTCAGGGATCCTAGAAACCTTAAATGGAGGAGCCGCAATGAATCCATCAATTGCACTAAAAACATTGAAATTATTACGCAATCCGTTTGTT
>JGI24723J26617_10002556_pt1 | contig 14189 bp, 16 predicted proteins | sample Cruoilmetagenom6_FD_26617 | JGI IMG/M metagenome (IMG submission 26617)
CCCCAGACGAGTACTTTTGCAGCGGGCCCTCAAGCAATGGAAAAATGTTATGGTATCGCCCGCGCAGGTATGAATGACTGCCATACCGCTACGACTTCATGTGCCGGATCAGCTAACGATGATGCCCAACCTGATGCCTGGATTTATGTGCCGAAAGGAACTTGCAAAAAAATTGTAGGCGCTACTACGACCCCGGCGGAAACGTCTTCCGATTCTGATCCATCATAAAATATGTCTGTTCCCGGTGACGGGTGGCCTCTCCGCGATCTTTTACCTTATGATGCCGGAATTGGCGCTCGTTCGGCGCATTACCGAGAGTTGTTGACTGGTCGCCATGAGAAGGTTCGCTGGATTGAAGTTCACAGCGAAAATTTTTTTGGACACGGCGGCTGGCCACTGGCGGTATTGGAGCAATTGCGCAGCCTTTACCCGTTGAGCCTGCACGGCGTGGGATTATCCATCGCCGGAACCGATCCTTTAGTTCAAGGCTATCTTCAGAGGCTGCGCGGATTGATTGAGCGCTTTGACCCGGTCATGGTCTCGGATCATCTGTGCTGGAGCGCTTATGGGGGGGTGCATTTTAATGCTTTGCTTCCCTTCCCGTATACGGATGAAACCCTGAACCATGTCGCCCAACGGGTTAATCAGGTGCAATCCATGCTCGGGCGGCCTATTTTGCTGGAGAATATCGCCAGTTATCTGAAATTTGCCGATAATGGGTGGGACGAAGCCGAATTTCTCAATGCGGTATGCGATCGCTGTGGCTGTGGTATTTTGCTGGATGTGAGTAATTTGTGTTTGAATGCCTGGAATCATAGCTTTGATCCCTTGGCTTATATTGATGCCCTTGATCCATCTCGCGTCGCCGAATATCACCTGGGCGGTATGCGGCAGAAAAGTTCTGAGCCGAATTTGTTCATCGATACTCATGATCAGCCCATTTGTAACGAAGCCTGGCTTCTTTATCAACAGGCATTGAGCCGGATTGGTCCTCGACCGACCATCATCGAATGGGATGAGGATCTACCAACGTTATCCGTATTGATCGCGCAGGCGGACAAAGCCGATACCTTTCTTAACCTGTACCATGAACACGCTGCGTGACTGGCAGGCCGCCTTTGCCCATGCGCTCCAGCATGGAGAAACCTGCGAAGCAGAAAACTGGATCGACCCGGAAGGTCTGAGCGCAAAGCAACGCCTCGGTATTTATCGCCACCAGACGGGTTTTACATTAATCGCTGCTTTGCGTGCTCTTTATCCGGTGGTTGAAAAACTGGTTGGTCCTGAATATTTCCATCAGGCTGCTTCATTTTACTGGCGCAGGTATCCGCCGAAGGCGGCGCATTTGCATGGTTTTGGTGATCGATTCGCTGATTTTCTTCAAGAAGCGCCCGGGGCGGAAGATCTGTGTTATCTGCCGGATGTCGCCCGCCTTGAGTGGCACTGCCATTCAGCTTATCACAGCGCGGATGCATCTTGCGCCACTCCCCAAGCCGAGTACAGTGGAAAGAGCCAGAATTACCCGGCTGGGCGTTTCGGACTGCATCCGAGTGTGCGCCTGCTTGTTTCGCCTTATCCGATCTTGCAAATATGGGAAGCCCATCAACGGGAAAACGAGGACGATCTCCCTCTGATCGCTATGGAGCAAAACCGCAAGCATTATCTTATGATCTGGCGCGACCCGAGCTGGCAGATTTGTGTCTCCTGCTTTTCAGGGGCACAGTTCGCTTTGCTCGAGGCTTTACAAAAAGGCAAAAAATTAACCGGCGCAGCGGATGATCGTTTAAGTACGGAAGATACCGATTTTATTGACCATCTGATAACATTTGGTGCTTTGCATGAAACCGCATCTTGAACATATGTTTTTTCCTGAGTGCTTTCAACGCATGGGTAATTTTGCTTAAGTGCGCTGGACGCTTACGCATGCAGCCCCAACTTCAACTTTCTCAGCCTCAAACATAATAGTTTGGTAAAGCCAAGGGACCTCTGGTCAAGTCTGAGCGAAGGTGATGGTGATTCATTATGTCCATATTCGAGACGACAATCGCGCGGGTTAGCAGGACTATTGCGGAGATTATCAACCAAAAAGCTGGACATAAGGGCCGCAAGCGGGTTCGACTTCGCTCACCGCAGGCACCGAGTTCATGACTTAATCAGAGGTTCGGGGATCTCTGATGGATGAACGCTTACTTCCGATTCAAAATCAGCATGGACCAGATCATCGCGTTTGATTGATTTCAGGTTAAAAGCATCCGGTTTCCCCAGCATATTGCCGTAAACTTCCTGATAAGCCTCAAACATTTTATCCTTGGGGAAATCTGCAAAATCGCCCCGATCACGCAGATATTCCATATGCTGGTGTCCGGAATTGTCGAGGGGATGGAACAGTGAATCGCTGTTACCGTCAAACTCGAGGGGTCTGATATTGGCTTTTTCACAGAGTGAGAGATTAAATGCCGGTGTGCATTTGACCCATTGTCCGTTGAGATAAAAGCCTGTATTGCCGTGAAAAGCAAAAACATCGGTTTTCATCAGCTGCCGGAGTTTCGGGGAGGTTAAGTGGTTGCGCACATCGGCGAATCCAAGCCGGGTGGCAATCCCAACGGCCCGACCGAGAGCGGCAAGCAGAATCGCTTTCGGAACACAGAACCCTTCGCCGACGCTAAGGACATTGCTGGCAACAAACGTATCATCTCCATGCATGAAGGCATAAGGGTTGTAGCGAAATTGATCGCGCACGGCATAATAAAGTCTGACGGCTTTTTCCTGATCGCCCGCGGCCCCCTCTACTTGTTGATGGGCATACGCCTGAATATCAGGATGATCGCTGTTGAGATAGCGTGTCGGCTGAAGATAGGACTGAAATGATTCATTCATGGCTGTTCATCATATGTTTTGATTGGTTAACCTCTTCAATGTAGTTAAAGATCCCGGAATATGCAATTTCAAGGACAAGGTTGCATGCGGTTTGCGCTGTGTTTGGAAAGTGCAAAACCCATCAAACAAGATCAGATTTACTATCGGGAAAATTTTATATCATTAGGGAAGCTCTGAACAAGTCATGAACTCGGTGCCTGCGGTGAGCGAAGTCGAACCCGCTTGCGGCCCTTATGTTGTGTTGACAATCTCCGCAATAGCTCTGCTAACCCGCGCGATTGTCGTCTCGAATATGGAACATAATGACCACCATCACCCTCGCCCAGACTTGTTCAGAGGTTCCTTAGACTGATAGCGTAGCGTGAATATGCGAGGCAGACGCACTGGCAAAGGCAAAGGCAGAAATCTAAATGTTCTCTGCCCTGAAGCTCAATTTTTGAATGCAGGTGCTTTCTTCCGCAACAGTTGGATGGCATTCCACAAGAGGCTACTGGCGGGTCCGAGCGAATTTCCGCGTAACAGTTGGACAATTGCGAGCAAAATCAAAATGGAGGCATAAAGACCGTCCATGTTCAAAGGGTCTTCGTTGACGCGCTGTACATACTTATTGATTTCAAGCACATCTGCTGCAACGCGGGAAGTCAACGGATGATCCGCGTCGCATGCCAGGTGAAACAGATCTTGTAAATGGTTTGGTTGAGAAAGTGCATTAAGGCTAATATCCTGTGAAATTAACAGGAGAACAGTGCCCGAAATGGGATTAACTTTAATACCGTTAATCCCGGGGATAGCGGATAATTGTTTCTCCATCAGCGTGAAATAGGCGTCATCCTGCCGTCTTTCAGGTATCCGCAGGCGAACGCGACCTTTGCACTGATGCACGAGAAATGCCTGCGGAAGGTGCGATGCAATCATGGATCACTGCTGCTATTCAATTCCTGACCGAAAACGGAAACAGGGTCTGTTTCTTCAGCCGATGGGTTATTATCCATGGCAGCTTCTTCGTTCTGGGATGACGCTTCAAATTCTGCGCTGGTTTCAGCTACTGCGTCTTCGACGATTTCAACCAGTTCGGCAGAGGCTTCTGTAAGCTTTTCATAAACCACATGCCCCAATCGAAGGAGCGCTTTTTTTGTTGGTTTTCCTGCCTTGTTTAATTTCGGGTAGATCAATGGTGCAACCAGAACCAGTCCAGCCCCAATGGCAACGCCTTTGGTGATATCTGAATCGAATATGTCTTTTAATTTGCTCATGGGCGGTCCTTAAACCATCATGCTGAAGATTGATTGATAACGGCTTTAACCTATGTCATCCGCTAAGGAACCTCTGAATAAGCCATGAACTCGGTGCCTGCGGTGAGTGAAGTCAAACCCGCTTGCGTCCCTTAAGCCCAGCTTCATCATTGTAAATTTTCGCAATAGCCCTGCTGACCCGCGCGATTGTCGCCTCGAATATGAACATAATGAATCGCACTTAAGCTTCGTCCAGACTTGTTCAGAGTTTCCCTAATAAGCATTGCATGGAAAACGATCCAGCGCAATAGAAAAATTCATTTATCTCGGGTTATTTCACGCGATTGGCAATAACTTCATGAACGAATTGAAGTTTTTGTCTGATGGTATCAGTTAAAACAAAAGGATAGGAATCATCGTAACCCAGTGACAGATTGAGCTCATTCAAGGGTATGACCAGTGTGATCCAGTCATTGAAAAGTTGTTCGAACGATGTGCCGTGAGGAGCAATGCGATGATGATCAATGCCGACTTTGAAATGATACGCTGTATCAAGGGTATCCACTATATGCATATAGTGGCTCCAGGTTTCGGCCCAGTCTTCAACGGGATGCATAGCGGCGTAAGCGCTGACATAATGTTGAGTCCAGTAATCCGGGGGGCCATTTTTATAATATTGATCGATAGCTTGAGCGTAATCGATGGTTTCATCTCCGAACAGGCTGCGATACCGAAGCATATTATTGCTGTGGGCGACCAGTCGATCCCAATAGTAATGTCCCAGTTCGTGCCGGAAATGTCCGAGAATGGTGCGATAGCGTTCGCCGAGCCGGACGCGAGCCCGGGCGCGGGCTACGTCATCGGCTTCCGCCAGATTGATGGTAATATGACCGCTGTCATGCCCCGTGACTATTTTTTCCGTATCAGGTAGCTTTGCGGTGAACTCGCTTGCGGGATCGGAATCGGCCATAAAGGAAAAAGCCAGTCCGTTTTGCGCATCCTCGCCTTTACCTATAACGGGAAGTTCAAGCAAAAGCAGACTGTAAACGGCGCGCCTTTTGGCTGTTTCCAGCCTGGACCAGTAGACACGATGCGCGCAATAGGTTGACAGGTTGGGAATGACCTGATTCAAGCGGCACGCGCGGCAAAAATTATAATGTGTCTCGGGAAAAAACCAGTTACATACGTTTTCTTTCACGTAATTATCACAGGCCCGCAAACCCAGGGTCGCGGCATTGGCCAGTGTCGTCATGCTCATGGAGTCCGGGTTGAATCCCACTTGGGAACCACAGGCAGAACAATAGGTGTTTTCAAAATAAAGAGGCGCGCCGCAATAACATTGAAAGGTTTTCATCGGGCAGGTTCCCGGGAAATGTTAAAGACACAGGGAGAAAACAAACACTGATGGCAGTCTTCAATGTGTTTGAATTAACATAACTCTCTTGGCCCGAGGTATCTTACTACCATCGTGTTGTGCCAGCGCTTGGGCCTTTCTTCACCATATACAAACACGATACCACCTGCCTGGGCCATAAATTTTGCACGACCTTGTGTGATTGCTGTGTTTTGAGCGCTTTCTCGCTATTCTAAGGAACCTCTGATCCATTCATGAACTCGGTGCCTGCGGTGAGCGAAGTCGAACCCGCTCGCATCCCTTATGCCCACGTCGTTGTAAATCTTCGCAATAGCCTGCTATTACGGTCGATAAGCACCTCGAATCTAAAAGAAGGAACCACGCCTGAGCTTCGCCCAAAATTAATCAGAGGTTCCATAATGATAAATGCGCACGGAACTTTTCCCTCCGCCTCAGCTTTGGGGCAAGCGAATTTTAACGTGCAGGGAATTTACCAGCGATTCTACATAAGCCTGGGTTTCCCATTCCGCCAGGCTAGAGCGCAGAGCCTGTTGTTGTGCCTGCAGCATGTTTTCATCTTGCAAGGGAGTCCCTGCCTGTACTTCGAGCAACAAGCCTACCAAGGCATCGCCGTTGTTTAATTGCAGGGAAAATGGTTTAATTTCTCCCTGTTGAGGAGGATCTTCAGAGAAAATTGCCTGGATGAGCTCGGCATTCGTGCGATCAGCTGACTGGCGCGTATATAATTCGGGAGCATGCCATTGCGCAGTTGAATCGGCATCGACGAAATGCTGCAGTCCTTCCAGGCTTAATGATATTTCGCTTATCTCTTGAATCCACGCTTCACGCTTGTCCATGGCTACTTTGCGTGCGCGTTCATCCTTGATGATTTCGATGATCTCGCCTTTGGCTTCGTCAAAAGACATAGGCTCAGGCGGAAGTTGATCGACGATGCGCAATACCACCCAACGGTTATCGCTTAACTTAATAGGCTTGCTGTTATAGTCTTGATCATGAAACTCGGGTTCGCGGATCGTCTGATATACCTCGGGATAAGATAAGAGTCCCTCACCTTTTTCTTCGACCGAAAGCCAACCAGTGGTCTTGATATCCAGGTCAAAGGTTTCCGAGATGGGTTTCAAGCTTTCAGGTTCATCAAAAGCGATCTGTTCCATGCGCTCGATCCATTCAGACAACTGCGCATTTGCTTGCTGCTCAATACTCTGAGCGCGCAGTTCTTCACGCGCTTCTTCATAGCTTTGGATCTGCGCCGGTTCTATTTCCTGAACCAGGAATAAATGTTTCCCGTAACGAGAAGCCAGTGGTTCGCTGATTTTGCCCTTCAGTAAGGCAAAAACCGGGTTCGCCAGTTCTTCAACCAGTGAGTCCTGAGTCAGCCAGCCAAGGTCACCACCCTGACCAGATGAGCCGGAATCATCGGAATATTCTTCGGCAAGACTGGCGAAATTAGCACCATCATGTATTTGATTGCGTATTTTTTTCAATAGCTCGACGGCTTGTTTTTCGTTGTTTTTTGTACCTTTCCGTATAAGAATATGAGCCAATTTGCGTCGTTCCGGTTGCTGGTAACGGCGTTTATTTTCTTCATATCGCTGTTGTAATTCTTCCTCTGTGGGCTTGATATTATGCGCCAGCTGATCCGGTGTCAGCTCCACATATTTCAATTTCACTTTTTCAGGCTTTTGAAATTTTTCCTGGTAGCGTTCAAAATAATTCTGCGCTTCCTGCGAAGTAATGTTCAGAGCGTTTTTTATTTTTTCATACGATATAATGGCATAGGCTGCTTGGCGTTTCTGAAAAGTGATCGACCAGAAACGACTAATCTGATCATCNGTCAGAACGACGGTGTCGCGTATTGCACGCTCAAGTTGCTCTACCAGTAATGCTTCGCGCATGATGTTTTCAAATTCTGGAATACTCCAACCCTGGGTTTCCACGGAACTATGGTAACTTTGCAGGGAAAAGCCCTGGTCATCCTGAAATGCCTCGATTGCCGCAATTTCGCTGGCCAGCTTTTCATCGGTAACTACCAGTCCCACTTCTTCTACATGCTGAATCAAAGCCTTTTCCTGCACGAGTCTGTGCAGCGCCTGCCGACGAAGAACATTTTCCGGAATTATTTCCTGATTAAAAGAATCGCCAAAAATCTGGCGGAATTCCTGACGCGCCCGTTCCACAGCCCCGGCCAGGTCGTGGGCGCGAATGTGGGAATGACCGACCGTAGCAACAACCGGATTGCCTGTTCCGCCGAAGTACTGCTGAACGCCCCATAGAGCGAAAGGCACGGCGATAAAGAATACCACTGCAACAGTAACCCAGCTTTTGGCGCGGTCATTTATGGATTGAAGTATCATTATAATCCAAAGAATTTAATGGTTGTTTTACCATTCTCTTCATGGGTGAATGACAGAGAACGATTGAGAAAAAAACGGTTGGTCAACCTGAAGATGATATGGTGCAGGCTTCACTTGAAGTTGGCGGTGAGCACGGTTTCCATTGTTTCACGTACGGAAAAATTCGAACTATTTTTTGCAGTCCTATTGACTGAAAAGCTTTTGGTGAAACAATTCCATGGCAATGAAAAAACGAAGCATCACGAGCATAATGGCGGAGTGGACGGGATTCGAACCCGCGACCCCCGGCGTGACAGGCCGGTATTCTAACCAGCTGAACTACCACTCCGCAGACATTACCTCAATGGTGGGTGCTGAGGGATTTGAACCCCCGACATTCGCCTTGTAAGGGCGACGCTCTTCCAACTGAGCTAAGCACCCGACCGGTCAAATTCCTATTGTACCGCATCTTTCAATTTTTTCCCAGCCTTGAAAGCAGGAATTTTACTGGCCTTGATTGGGATGGATTCTCCAGTTTGCGGATTGCGTCCCTCTCTGGCTGCGCGTTCCCGCACCACAAAAGTCCCAAATCCTACGAGAACTATGGAATCTCCTGACTGTAATTGCTGAGTCACTGTTTTGATAAAGGCGTCGAGCATTCGGTTGGCATCAACCTTACTGACACCTGCTTCGGTGGCAATGTTATCGACCAATTGTGTTTTATTCATGATTAAACTCCCCTTCTAGAGACCGGTATTAATAGTTCTGAGCTACAACCTGTGCAGCATCCTGATTTTATCATCATCCCGTGCTGAATCCTATGAACTATACTATGAAGCGCTATTGTGTGTGCACGCATGCTATTAATCAAGCTTTAGCTATTATCAACCATAATTTCGCGCTCTTAATTCGCTATAAACCAGGATATTTCAGGATAGCATGTTCCCTTTCAATTCGGTATGGTGTATTCCCAAAGAATTCAGGAAAAACAGGATCGCCTGAATCCTCTCGGTCAGGATAATGAATCTCCGCGGACTGGAACCGGCAAACAATTTTTTCGGCATGCCTTAATGATTTCATGCCTGATGGCGAATGACTAAGGAACCTCTAATCAAGTCTGAGCAAAGCTCAGGCGCGATTCCTTAATGTTCAGATTCGAGACGCAAATCGTACAGTATAGCAGGGCTATTGCGAAGATTGTCAACAAAGAAGCTGGACATAATGAGAAATGAACCCCATCACTGACACACTGAATCAGCTTTTATAAGTGATATCCCTGAGTCTGCTTCAANCTGCTAAAGNCAGTTCNGAAGGTANGTCATAATATATCTGATCTGGCGTCATTCTGCCCAAGCTGGGGTGCCACCTGTCCTGATTATAGAAGTTCAGCCACTCTCAATACTCTGCTGTGCATGGGCAACCGCGTTGCAGGCCTTAAGATACACTTCCTCGTATTTCAGGCTACGCCAGAGGCGCTTGATAAACACATTGTCCATCCAGCGTCCCTTGCCATCCATGCTGATTTGAATGCCATGCGCCTTGAGCACCCCGGTAAAATCCTCACTGGTAAATTGGCAGCCTTGGGCGCTGTTAAAAATGTCAGGCATGCCATAGTTAGCAAGGGCTTCTTCCAGTGCTTCAATGCAGGGTGCTGTATCCAGGCTGTTGTATAATCGCCAACTCAGCACCTTCCTCGAATGCCAGTCCATGATTGCAAGCAGATACAAGAAGCCCTTACGCATGGGTATATACGTGATGTCAGTACACCAAACCTGATTGCTGCGATCAATTTCCAGATCCCGCAGCAAATAAGGATACACCTTGTGTTGCTTGTTGGGACGGGTGGTTCTGGCACCAGGCATCGGTATTGATTTGGCTTAATTGAGAACGCCCCCTAGTGCCTTGGCCACACCTTCACCATAGGCTGGATCGGCCTTAAGACAATTACGAATATGACGCTTCTGCACCTCGGCATCAGCACCGCCTACCGAACGGGCAGTGTTTTCAAATAGTAACTGCTGCTGCGCCGAACTCATCAGGCGGAACAAGTCTCCGGGTTGGGTGTAGTAGTCATCATCATCTTCACGTGCATTCCAGTGATCGACAGCGCCGTGCAGCTCCAGTGGTGGTTCATTGGCTTCGGGCTGTTCCTGCCATTCACCCAAACTATTTGGCTCATAACCTTTGGTACTGCCGAAATTACCGTCCACACGCATGGCACCATCGCGATGGAAACTGTGTACCGGACAACGCGGCGCGTTAACCGGTATTTGTGCATGATTTACACCCAGACGATAACGCTGCGTATCGCCATAGGAAAACAGGCGGCCTTGCAACATCTTGTCAGGTGAGAAGCCAATTCCGGGCACCACGTTTGCAGGATTGAATGCTGATTGTTCGACTTCTGCGTGGTAGTTCTCAGGATTGCGGTTAAGTTCCAACACGCCTACATCAATCAATGGATAGTCCTTGTGTGACCAGACCTTGGTTAGATCGAAAGGGTGAAAGCGATAACTTGCAGCATCTTTCTCCGGCATGATCTGTACCTTAAAATCCCAGCGAGGGAAGTCACCGTTTTCAATGCTCTCGAACAAATCCTTCTGATGACTCTCACGATCCTTACCAACCAGTTCTTCAGCTTCCTGATCGGTCAGGTTTTCAATGGGCTGCTGACTCTTGAAATGGAACTTGATCCAGAAACGTTCGTTATCAGCATTGATGAAGCTGAAAGTATGACTGCCGAAGCCGTGCATGTGGCGATAGGTACGGGGATTACCACGGTCACTCATCAGTATTGTGATTTGATGCAGTGCTTCTGGCAACAGAGTCCAGAAGTCCCAGTTACTCTGAGCACTACGCATATTGGTGCGCGGATCACGTTTTACTGCGTGATTCAGATCTGGAAATTTCAGTGGATCGCGCAGGAAGAATACCGGCGTGTTGTTGCCGACCATGTCCCAGTTGCCCTCTTCGGTGTAGAACTTCACCGCAAAACCACGGATATCTCGTTCCGCATCCGCGGCACCGCGTTCACCCGCTACGGTGGAAAAGCGTAGGAACACGTCGGTTTTTTTACCCACCTCAGAAAACAGTTTAGCTTTGGTGTATTGGCTGATGTCGTTGGTAACGGTGAATGTGCCGTAGGCAGCGGAGCCCTTTGCATGCATGCGGCGTTCTGGGATCACCTCGCGATCAAAGTGGGCCAGCTTTTCCATGAACCAAAGGTTCTGTAATAGCATCGGACCACGGGAACCCGCGGTTAATACATTTTGGTTGTCACCTACTGGCGCGCCATTGGACAGAGTTAACTTTTTTTTATCGCTCATGCCGCTCTCCTTGAAAATTCAGCTTGTTAGCATGTTATGAACTATTACTGTCGGTTCCATGACTACTCTATGCAAAATCTAAGGATTGATAAAATTGTTTGTTCCAATGGTATTGATAGCTAATAACTATCAATTTTTCAGCTAATGTCGTAATTAACGGGCGGCGTGTCTTTTTGCGCCGTCCAGGTTGAATTACCTTGTTAGGGCTATCTATTAATGCGCAATTGGTTTTTCGGTAAATAGATAGTCTCTTAATTCTTTATCCATAGCCGGATCTATTCTTCTTATCCATTCTAAAATCATTGCGGCATGTTCTTTTTCTTCATCCCGATTGTGCGTAAGTATTGCTCTTAGCTCATCATCCTTGCACGCAGCGACTCGCTGGTTATACCAATCAACCGCTTCTAACTCTTCCATTAATGAAGTTATCGCTCGATGCATATCTCGTGTTTCATCAGATAGTTCTTCAATTGGTTCGTGGTAACCTTCATTTGACATATTTTTCTCCAGTTAAATTTATATTTGGGTGCGCATAACGTTCGAGCCAGGCCGCTCAGTTTGCTGCGTCGATTTAGGCGCTTTTAATGAGCTAGACCAACTTTAATAATCCACATTAGTGCTATACCCGCAGAAAAAGATGCGAAGTGAATAAAATTAGCCTTAATATTATCGTGTTTATTTACCTCTGGAACAAGATCTGATGCCCCAATATATAGAAAATTACCCGCAGCAAAAGGGACTAAAAAATCTACATTTATCTTAAACGAAACCATGTATGCAGTTAGTCCACCCACTAAGAAAGTAAGTGCGGAAAGTACATTAAACAACAAGGCTTTTCTTTTATTCCAGCCGCCATGTACCAACACAGCGAAGTCACCTAACTCTTGCGGTATCTCATGTGCGGCAGCCGCAAGCCATGCCATAATACCAAGTCGGATGTCTATCAGGAAGGTGCCAGCAATAGCGAGCCCACCGATGAAATTATGTAGCCCATCTCCAATTAAAATTAAGTAAGTCAGTGGTTGCTTGCAACTCATCGCGGCGCGATGGCAATGATGCCAGTGTAATAATTGCTCCAAAGCAAAAAACACAAGAAATCCCAGAAGAATCCATAGGTAGAATGTATCATCACCCTCCTCATATTTCAAAAGTCCAGCTGGCATCATGTGCAAAAATGCTCCGCCAATTAATGAGCCTGCTGCAAAGGCGACAAGAGGGAGAAGAATTTTCTGCAGTGTTTGTTCTTTTAGAATTAAGGTAACACTTCCAACCAGAGCGATGGCGCTCATCAGGAGGCTACTAGATATTATCCAACCTAAAGTACCCATTCGGCGTTATGTGTTGTGATCAGAGCGGCATTTCCGACCTTGCCCGTGGTTCCCTTCTCTTTCGATGCATCTCTGGAAAGCGGGGAGGTGATTTTCTGTTGATGCTCTTTGTAATTGCTTTAACACATATTGAATATCAGGATGATCCCCTGTTAACTTGAGTAATCTTTCATACATTTCTGCATTTTCAATTTCAGCTTCAACACCTGCCTGGCATGCTTCCAGAACAGATTGGGGAGCTTGAATGCGTGAGTCCCAGTCATCTTCTGGTACAACTACATTGTATTTATCAAATAGAGGTAATAAGGCTTCAATATGTCGACTTTCAGCGTCTACAATATTTATAAATGGGCGTATTTTACCGAATGCGCGGATGACTTGGCGGTACGTCGCACGAGCTTTATATTCATCATGGATTGCTTCGAAAAGAACATTGCTGACAGTGTCAGTCATAGCATACTCCTGTGAAAATAATTCTGACTATATTCGCTAGACTAACGCTCCGCATCAGCGGCTAACAAAGCGCGTAGCGGTTTGTTGATCCGACTGCTTGCGCTTGTTATGCGTCATGTTTCTGCGCTCGCAATACAACAAAAGAACCTTCTCCATACCCCTGCTTAACCTCCGACTTATAGTTTTCATTAACATCACCGGGCAATATTGCCTGAACACAATATATGTTACTGAACCCAGTCTTTTCTAACTTGCCCTGAATTTCCTCAACTGAATGGAAGTTAGCGTTTTTGTAGAACTTACTTTCATTTTTCCTTTCCCCATATTTCTTGCCTAGCCTACTATTCCTGTCTATTAGGCCAACAATGATGAAGCCTTCTGATTTAAGTACTCTATGCACCTCTTTAAATGCGAGCTCTGGCATCTCAAGAAAACAAGCAGTTGTCACGAGAAGTGCATAATCATACAAATTGTCTTTTACTGGAAGAGACTCTGCTGTACCCGCTATAACATTGACCCCACGGCTAAGTGCTATATTGCGCATGGCTTCGGCAGGCTCGACACCTAAGGATACTTCTAACGGCTGAGTAAAACGCCCAGTGCCTGCACCAATTTCTATTCCATTCCCCTCTTTCGGTAGCAGCTCCCTTATAGCCTTTAATTCCTGCGCATACTCTCTTTCGTGACTTTCAAACCACTTGTCATATTCAGCGGCAAAATTATTAAAGGACTCTAATTCAATCATGGACTATCAGCGACGCATAACGTTTTGCTAAGCGGCAGACAAAGTGATGGGGTTTTTGTGTAATAATTCGCGAAGCAAATGCACAAAAAGACCAGCGCTTTATCTGTTCAGTGGAGGCGCGGCTTTTTGCGCCGGAACGATGCTTGAGCAACTTGTTATGCGATTTCATTTTTCCATTGCTCTGCTGTAATTCTGTATAAAACATGCTCTCTCAGAGGATGTTTTTCCGGTATTATTGGATGCTCAAAATTACTTTCTGAATTTCGCATATTTAACCTTTCCATTACCGACCATGACTGCATATTTGAAACCGAAGTGATAAGAGTAGACCTCATTTAATTTTAGCTCTTCAAATGCGAATTTCAAAGCTTCATGAGCAGCTTCGGTAGCATACCCCTTTCCCCAATATTTGTTCCCTGGGGGGCGTTCTCAATTAAGCCAAATCAATACCGAAGCAAGGTGAAGCATCGACAAATAATTTTGCGCCAATCGATCATGCCTTGTTGCGATCGGTCTGAAT
>JGI24723J26617_10002558_pt1 | contig 14183 bp, 12 predicted proteins | sample Cruoilmetagenom6_FD_26617 | JGI IMG/M metagenome (IMG submission 26617)
GGAACGATTGACACCAAGGAAATGGAAGAAGCCGCAGAGCGCATGGAAAAAGTCCAGCGCGGCGAGATCAAGGCGGTTCCTATTGATACGCTGAAAGGCATGCTGCCTGCGATGATCGGCAGCTTTGAACGCACCGGCACGTCGACTCAAAGCCTGGGCCAGGCCGGAGCCATGGTGGAAGGCAAATACAANACCGGTGACTATCAGTTCGATCTGGAAGTCAGGGACATGCCCAGCCTTATGGGAATGGCCGGGCTTGCCGGGGTTGCAGCGGCGCTGGGCGGTGAGCACACAAGGGAAGACGAAAACGGCTACGAACGCGTCGGCATGAGCGATGGCGAGTGGCGCAAAGAGAAATGGAACAATTCAGGCAGCACGGGCCGCTACGGCATACTCGTTGCGGACCGTTTCCAGGTCGAGGCAAGCGGCCATGTCGAAAGCATCGATGTGCTCAAGGCTGCGGTTGCCGCAATTGACGCAGACGATCTTGAGGACATGGCAGAGTAGCCCGAACAAGCGAGACTTGAAGCACGGCACCGGACTCACTCGCCAAACGGGGCAAGGAATCGCAAGTCGCTAAAGCAACGTCTCGATATCCTGTTCCAGCTTTGCAGGCTTTTCAGACGGCGCATAGCGGCGCACCACTTGTCCGCCGCGATCGATCAGGAACTTGGTGAAGTTCCATTTGATCCGTTTGCTGCCAAGGATGCCCGGCGCTTCAGCCTTGAGCCAATCGTAAAGCGGATCNGCTTGCGCACCGTTGACATCGATCTTTGCCATCAGCGGAAAGCTGACTCCGAAATTGATNTCGCAGAACGTTGCAATCTCCTGCGCATTGCCCGGTTCCTGGCCGCCGAACTGGTTGCACGGGAAAGCGATCACCTCAAACCCGCGATCGCGGTATTTGCGCCGCAGCGCCTCTAGTCCTTCGTATTGCGGAGTGAAACCGCACTTGCTTGCCGTGTTGACAATAAGCAGCACCTTGCCGGCTTTGTCGGCAAGGTCGAGCGCGGTGCCATCGGGCAATTTAGCCTTGAAATCGGCGAGCGTCAGGGCATCAGCCTGCATTTCCTGACACCTCTTCAAGCCTGCCTTCATGCAATCGGACGATCCTGTCCATCGAATGCGCCAGCCGCTCATTGTGCGTCGCGACCAGCGCTGCACTGCCTTCGCCGCGCACCAGCTCAAGGAACTGCTCCAGGACCTTGTTGGCCGTTGTTTCGTCAAGATTGCCAGTCGGCTCGTCGGCCAGGACCAACTGTGGCCGATTGGCAAGCGCACGCGCAACCGCGACGCGCTGCTGCTCTCCGCCTGAAAGCTTGCTTGGCCGATGATCAAGCCGTTCGCCCAGCCCGAGCACACCAAGAAGATCACGCGCGCGNACTTCGGCGTCGGCTTGCGAGACTCCGGCGATCATTTGCGGCAGGACGACGTTCTCTGTCGCGTTGAAATCGGGCAGCAGGTGATGGAACTGGTAAACGAAACCGAGGTGATCGCGGCGCAGATCCGCGCGTCCATCCTTGCCCAGCTTTGAGGCGTCATGACCGGCAATCTCGATCTTGCCTCCGAACCCGCCTTCCAGCAGGCCGATTGCTTGCAGCATTGTCGACTTGCCAGAGCCCGATGGCCCAAGCAGCGCTACGATCTCTCCGGGCATGACTGACAAATCCACACCGCGCAGCACATCAATGCGCACCCCGCCTTGCTCGAAGCTACGAGTCAGGCCGATAATCCGGACGACTGCCGGGGTGTTTGCCGGCTCACTCATAACGCAGTACCTGGACCGGATCCGTGCTGGCCGCCTTGTAGGCGGGGTAAAGCGTCGCCAGGAAACTGAACACCAACGCCATCACGCAGATCGTAGCGACTTCGACCGGGTCGGTGCGGCTCGGCAATTCAGTCAGGAACCGTATCGAAGGATCCCACAGATTCTGGCCGCTGATTACCTCGATCCCGCGCACGATCGGCTGGCGGAAATAGAGGAACAGGAACCCGAGCACCAATCCTGCAACCGTGCCCAGCGCACCGATCACGAAGCCGGCCGTGACGAAAATCTTCATCAGCGAGCGGCGGGTTGCCCCCATCGTGCGCAGGATCGCAATATCGCGCGTCTTGGCGCGGACCAGCATGATCAGTGAGGACAGGATGTTGAACACGGCAACCAGGACGATGATCGAAAGTACAACGAACATCGCCACACGCTCAACCGCCAGCGCCTCAAACAGTGAGGCATTGATGGTTTTCCAGTCCGTGACGATCGCCTGCCCTGCCAGTTTTTCAGAAAGCGGTGCCAAGATCTCCGAGACGTTGTCAGGATCGGTCGTCGTCACTTCGATCATGCCGATGGTGTTGCCTGAAAGCAGGAGCGTCTGCGCATCCTTCATCGGCATAACAACGAACGCCTGATCGTAGTCGTAGATCCCGATCTCGAAAATTGCCGAGACATTGTAGGCGATTTGCCGCGGGACTGTGCCAAACGGTGTCGCGCGCCCCTGCGGATTGATGATCGTGATCGAATCGCCGACGCGCGCGCCCAGGTTTTCAGCAAGCCGCGCACCGATGGCGACATTGCTTGCGCCAGGCTGAAGGTCTGCCAGCTTGCCGGATTTTACCTGCGGCGCAATGCTCAGGATGTCCCGCGCCGTGTTGCCGCGTATCAGCACGGCCTCAACCCGCCCGTTAAAACTGCCCAGCAGCGGCTGTTCGATCAGCGGGGACGCCTTGGTCACGCCTTCCGTTTCCCGCACATCCTTGAGGACATCCTGCCAGTTATCCAGCCGCCCGCCGTAAGCCTGGATGATGGCATGGCCATTGAGGCCGACGATCTTGTCGAACAGTTCGGCACGAAAGCCGTTCATGACGCTCATCACAATAACCAGCGCGGCAACACCGAGCATGACTGCGACAAGGCTGATGCCAGCAACCATCGCAATAAATGCCTCACCCTTGCCGGGGAGCATGTAGCGCTTTGCGATGGTCCATTCGAAAGGAGAGAGGATCAAGCGGTCCGGCCTGTCTTCAGTGGGGCAATGGCGCGGGATGTAGGCGGTGAGCGTCACGCTGGCAAGCGATGCGGGCCGGGACCTTTCCACCGGCAATCCGACGTAACTTCGCCGGTCTATTGGCTCACCCCCTTGCAATTCCCGCAATGTCCTACCAAATGCGGGTCCAACGGGTGCCCGACCGGAGCGGACGACTGGATGAACCTGACAAATCCCTTTCTCGACCGCGATGGCGACAAGCTGCATGAAGAGTGCGGCGTGTTCGGCGTAATCGGTGCCAAGGATGCCGCGGCAATGACTGCGCTGGGCCTTCATGCCCTGCAACACCGCGGCCAGGAAGCAGCCGGCATCACCAGCTATGACGGGGAGGAATTCTACTCCACCCGCGGCTTTGGACACGTGGCTCAGTCTTTCGGCACTAGCGAATCGCTTGCCGAATTGCCCGGTGGCATGGCGTCAGGCCACGTGCGATATTCAACCACAGGCGGCGCTGGCCTGCGCAACGTACAGCCCCTTTATGCCGAGCTTGCATCGGGCGGGTTCTCGATCGCGCACAATGGCAACATTTCCAATGCCGTGACTTTGCGACGCGAACTGGTTGAGCGCGGAGCTATTTTTCAGTCCACATCCGACACCGAAGTTATCATCCACCTGGTTGCAACAAGCCGTTATCCAACGCTGCTGGATCGCTTTGTAGACGCCTTGCGCATGGTCGAAGGTGCCTATTCGCTGATCTGCATGACCAGCGAAGGCATGATNGCATGCCGCGATCCGCTGGGCATTCGTCCGCTGGTGATGGGCCGGATCGGTGATGCCACCGTCTTTGCCAGCGAAACCGTTGCGTTCGACATCATTGGCGCAGAACTCATTCGCTCAATCGAGCCAGGCGANCTNGTCCAGGTCGATCACAATGGCAATGTGTCGAGCCACCGCCCGTTCGGCAATCCGCGCCCGCGCCCGTGCATCTTCGAACATGTCTATTTCAGCCGTCCCGATTCGGTGATGGACGGCCGCTCGGTTTATGAAGTGCGCAAGCAGATCGGCGTGGAGCTTGCCAAGGAATCTCCTGCACCGGCAGACTTGGTGATCCCTGTCCCTGACAGCGGCGTCCCGGCCGCGATNGGCTATGCTCAGGAATCCGGCCTGCCGTTCGAATTGGGCATTATCCGTTCGCACTATGTGGGCCGCACATTCATCCAGCCGTCGGANGGNGCGCGTCATGCCGGGGTAAAGCGCAAGCACAATGCGAATCGCGCATTGGTGGAAGGNAAGCGNATCATCCTGATCGACGATTCGATCGTNCGCGGGACAACATCGCTCAAGATCATCGAAATGATGCGCGATGCCGGGGCCAGCGAAATTCANATGCGCATCGCCAGCCCGCCCACCGGCCATAGCTGCTTCTACGGTGTCGATACGCCGGAACGCTCAAAATTGCTCGCGGCGAATATGAAAACAGAGGCGATGGCCTCTTTCATCAAGGCTGACAGCCTTTCTTTTGTCACGATCGACGGCCTTTATCGCGCAGTTGGCGATGCTGGCCGCGACAACGCCTGCCCGCAGTTCTGCGATGCCTGCTTTACAGGTGACTATCCCACAAAGCTGACTGACCTCACCGAGAGCGAGACGCCCGACCTGCTGACCCTTCCGGTCAACAAAGTCGCGTGAGCGACACGCCGTTCAGCGGAGACGTTGCCCTCATCACGGGTGCAAGCCGCGGCATTGGCGCGGCAACGGCGGTGGCGCTGGCAAAGGCAGGCGCGCATGTGATCCTCACCGCGCGCGATACGCAGGCGCTCGAGGCCGTCGAAGAGAAAATTCACGCGGCCGGCGGATCGGCAACGATTGCACCGGTCGACCTTGGTGAGCCNGACGGCATTGCACGGCTGGCCACTGCCATTGCGCAGCGCTGGGAACGTCTCGATATCCTCATCATGAACGCGGCCNTTCTGCCCCAGCTTGGGCCGGTTGCCGACATTGATCCGGAGGATTTTAACAAGACGCTGACGGTCAATGTCCTTGCACCACAGGCGCTGATTGCCAGTTTCGACACGCTCTTGAAGAAAAGCAAAAACGCCCGCATCATCGGCCTGTCCAGCAGTGTAGCCAAGAATCCGCGTGCCTATTGGGGGGCATATGCATCAAGCAAGGCCGCCTTCGACAACCTTCTTGAGTGTTACGCCCAAGAAACGGAAAATATTGCGAAACTTCGCGTAGCGATCGTCAATCCGGGGGCTACGAGGACCGATATGCGCGCGCGCGCCTATCCCGGTGAGGATCCCAATTCGCTGAAGCCGCCAGAAGATGTGGCGAACCGGCTTGTCGCACTGCTGGGTGAGCAGTTTGCCACAGGACACAAAGAAACGGTTAACCATTCCTGAGTAGGAAATGGAAAGGTTGGTTCGTGGTAATGTGACATTCTCTTTCCGGAATGTACCGGGACCAGGTCGGCGAGGTCGCATACCGATGATTCAGGATTCAGGCGAAGGCTATGCCATCGCGTCACAAGAAGATCGCAGCGCACCGCGCACGAAGGCGTCGATTCCTGTCTCGCTGAGGCCATCGGGATCGAAGGGCTACCAGACCGTCGTCAACGACCTTTCGCTATCGGGCTTTTCGGCGATGTCGCTCAACCGCTTGCACAATGGCACGCTGGTCTGGCTCACTATTCCCGGCCTTGAATCGATGCAGGCACAAGTGATCTGGTGGGAAGACGGCATGGTAGGCTGCGCATTTCACCAACTGCTCAGCCCGATTGTCCATGACAACATCCTGTCCCGTTGGCACGGCGATGGAACTTACCGCAAGGGTGCCTGACGCTCCGCAGCCTGCGGAAAAATGATCCCGATCAGACTTGGTTGATCAGCGTCACCTGCGCAACATCAATACCGCCGCTGCGAAAACCGCCTTCGCAGTACATCAGGTAAAACCGCCATAGCTGCTCGAACCGGCTGTCAAAGCCGGACGGGAGTCTCCCTTCTGCGACCGCCTGGTCGAATGCTTCGCGCCACAATTTCAAGGTGCGCGCGTAGTCGAGGCCAAATCCCTCACGGTCCTGCCAGGCCAGTCCCCGCTCTGCCGCAAGTTTCCGAAACTCTGCCTCGTTCACCAGCATGCCGCCCGGAAAGATGTACGTCTGGATGAAATCCGCATCGCGGGCGTAGCTTGCAAAGATATCCTCGTGGATTGAGATATATTGAATCGCGGCTCGTCCGCCCGGCTTCAGGTTGCGGGCAATAGAGTCAAAAAATTCCGGCCAGTATTTCCGACCAACCGCTTCAACCATTTCAACACTGGCGATGCCATCGAACTGCCCTTCGACGTCGCGGTAATCCTGCTTCCGGAATTCGACGCCGGTGTGCCCATGGCGCTCACGAGCCCAGCAAAGCTGTTCCTCGGAAAGACTGATAGCGGTGACGTGGCCGCCCTGCCCGGCGAGCGCACTTGCTAGCGAGCCCCAGCCGCACCCGATCTCGAGCACGTCTTTCGCGCCCTCAAGCCGGGAAGCAATTGCCTCGATCTTCCGGTATTGCGCCACCTTCAGGCTTTCATTTTCCGACTCGAAACACGCGCTCGAATAGCTCATCGTCGGGTCCAGCCAGGCAGCGTAGAAATCATTGCCAAGATCGTAGTGCGCATGGATATTGCGCCGAGAACCCGAACGCGTGTTTCGTCGCAGCCAATGCACCGCGCGCGCCAGCCAGCGCCATGGCCCGTGCGAGCGGGCCGTGTCACCAAGAGCAACCGCGTTTTCCATGAACAGCGCGAAGAGCGGAACCGGATCGGGGCTATCCCACTCACCGGCCATCCAAGCCTGATACCATCCAACCGAACCGCTTGTCGCCAGCCGAAGCAGCGCACGATAACTCCTGAGATCCACGACGGCGTCGAAGCCTGCCGCCTTGCCGCCCAGCAAGCGGGTTGTTCCGTCAGGAAGCGTCGCCTGGATCGAACCGCGCGGCAAGCTTGCATCGATCCGGTCAAGGATCAGCTGGACTGGTCCGGCAAAGGCACGCGCGAGCCACTGCGGGCCTGTGCCGATCGCACGGCCACCCGCAGTGAGCTGGTTTCCCCTGCCAGGCGATTGCTCGTTCATTGGGATATTATGACTCGAACTGCAAAGGCGGGCAATGTGCTTGAAGCGCCTGAAATTTTGCACTGTATTTCAAAGACTAGTCACTATGAAACAAACCATCGCAGCAGCGGGCGCTGCATACTCGCGCCTGACAGTTCGGCAAATTTCAACGGAATTGCAGCCAACCACAAGTTTGTGGGCAGCAACCTCGCCTGCAAAACCCGTCCAAAGCGGACTTTCGATCAGCCTTCGACAGTCCAGCTCTGGCCCTTGCCAAGCAGCTTAGCGAGGTTCGGCTCTTTGCCCGCGCTGGATCTTTCGCGCTCTTCGGCGACTACGCTTTCGAAGGTCGGGCGCGGGTCGTCATATAGCACGCCCAGCGCCATCGGGAATGGCCCGAACGGCAATTCGACAAGCATGTGCGCAAGCGAACGGTTCTTGGTGTCATGCACCATAACGCCTGCGGCTTCCCAATCGCCATCGACAACATCGACAACGTTGAGCGCCATTTCCTCATTGTCACACGCCAGGCCCTTGGTCCCGCCTGCAAACAGCATTGGCTCACCATGTTCGAGCCAGAGTTGCTGGTCTTCTGCCCCCTTGGGCGCGGCAAAATCGTGGAACACGTCCTTGTTGTAGACGATGCAATTCTGGAAGATCTCGATGAATGCGGCGCCTTTGTGGGCGTGCGCTGCCTTGAGCACCTCAGGAAGTTTCTTCGAGACATCGAAGCCACGCGCCACGAACCGCGCGCCTGATCCCAATGCGAATGCGCATGGCAAGGCAGGCCGATCAACCGAGCCGAGCGGAGTGGACGGACTCGAAGTGCCCAGGCGGCTGGTCGGTGAGGACTGGCCCTTGGTCAGGCCGTAAATCTCATTGTTGAACAGCATGATCTGGCAATCAAGATTGCGGCGCAGAATATGCATCGTGTGATTGCCGCCAATCGACATACCATCGCCATCGCCGGTCACCAACCAGACATCGAGTTCCGGATTTGCAAGCTTGATACCCGTAGCAAACGCCGGCGCGCGGCCGTGGATCGTATGGAAACCGTAGCTTTCGACATAGTAGGGGAACCGGCTGGAGCAGCCGATGCCCGATACGAACACGGTGTTCTTCGGGTCCGCGCCGATCTGCGGCAACGTGCGCTGCACCGCTTTCAGGATAGCATAGTCACCGCAGCCCGGGCACCAGCGCACTTCCTGGTCTGTTTCCCAATCTTTCAGAGTGGTCTTGATGGAGGTCAATTCGTTCATAGGTATCTCCCTCCTCAGCCGTGAAGCTCGGAAATGGCCGTTTCCAGTTCGGCGATGGTAAAGGGCTGGCCCGAAATCTTGTTGAACGGTTTCGCATCGACCAGGAATTGATCGCGCAAGACGGTCTTGAACTGGCCGCTGTTCATTTCGGGTACGAGCACATTGTCATACCCTTTCAGCAGGTCGCCAAGGTTCCTGGGCAATGGCCAGATGTGACGGACGTGGACGTGGCTGACGTCAAGCCCTCTGGCCCGCGCTCGGCGCACAGCCTGGTGGATTGGACCATATGTCGAGCCCCAGCCGACAACCACCAGCTTGCCCGAGGAACCACCAAGACAGACATCCTGCTCAGGCGTGGCGTCTGCAACATTCTCAACCTTGATGCGGCGCGCGTCAGTCTGTGCCTGATGGACTTCGGCCGAGTAGTCGATGTTGCCGGTGTCGATGCCTTTTTCAATGCCGCCAATGCGGTGCATCAGGCCAGGCGTGCCTGGCTTGATCCACGGGCGCACACCGCGATCATCGCGCTTGTAGGGCAGCGACTGCTCACCACCGTTCTTCGCATCGAGGAACGAGACCGGGAAGGATTCGAACGTTTCCGGATCGGGCACTTTCCACGGCTCGGCGGCGTTGGCGATATAGCCATCGGTCAGGAGAATCACCGGCGTCATGAACTGCACAGCTATGCGGCAAGCCTCGATTGCGCATTCAAACGCATCGGTCGGTGAACGCGCGGCGATGACCGGCAGCGGTGCATCGCCATTGCGCCCGTATATTGCCTGGTAGAGATCGGACTGTTCAGTCTTGGTCGGCAAGCCAGTCGAGGGTCCGCCACGCTGAGAATTGACAATGACCAGCGGAAGCTCGGTCATGATGGCAAGGCCCATCGCCTCACCTTTCAGCGCAATTCCCGGCCCGGACGACGATGTCACGCCAAGCTGGCCAGCATAGGACGCACCGATGGCCGCACAGATCGCGGCAATCTCGTCCTCCGCCTGGAACGTGGTGACGCCAAATTCCTTCATCTTGGTGAGATTGTGCAGGATCGCGCTGGCAGGCGTAATCGGATAGCCGCCAAAGAACATCGACAGTCCGGCAAGCTGCGCCCCGGCGACAAGGCCGATACTGACAGCTTCGGCACCTGTGACCGTGCGGTACAAGCCCGGCTCGGCCTCAAGCGCTTCGACTTGGATTTTCCTGAGCGGACCGGAAAGTTCTGCAGTTTCGCCATAAGCATGCCCGGCATTGAGCGCGGCGATGTTGGCGTCGGCGACCTCGGGCTTTTTGGCAAACTTGTTCTTCAGCCACTGCACAACCGGTTCGCGATCACGGTCGAACATCCAGAGCGCAAGGCCAAGGGTCCACATGTTCTTGCAGCGCAGTGCTTCCTTGTTGCCAAGGCCAAATGGCTTGACCGCTTCGATCGTCATCGCGCTGATATCGAATGCCAGCACGTCCCATTTCGACAGGCTGCCATCGTCGATCGGGCTGACATCGTACTTCGCCTTGTCGAGATTGCGCTTCGTGAACTCACCGGTGTCGGCGATGATCAGGCCACCTGGTTTGAGCGCATCGACATTGGTCTTGAGCGCAGCCGGGTTCATCGCGACCAGCACATCGGGCGCATCGCCGGCTGTGGTGATATCGCTCGATCCGAAGTTTATCTGAAAAGCCGAAACACCAAAGAGCGTACCTTGCGGTGCGCGGATTTCTGCAGGAAAATCAGGGAATGTCGCAAGATCGTTGCCCGCAAGCGCAGTCGACAATGTGAACTGACCACCGGTCAGCTGCATACCGTCGCCAGAGTCCCCGGCGAAGCGCACCACAACCGCTTCAGGTTCTGCGCTATCCTGAACCGCTGCCGCCTTGTCTTGCTCGGCTGAAACTGTTGCCATTATCTTCCTCTAAGGCGGAGCCTCTACGCTTTCCCGGTCACAGGCCCTATACGGATCGGCGGACGAAGCAATTGAGAAAAACTCTCTGCCCCAAAACCTCAGCCATCCGTCAAAACCAGCCTAGCCTAGTTCACACCGCTCAACTGGCGAAAGTGTATGTTGGCAAGCCTTTTAGTAATAATTCCCCGGTTTTTCCATGATATCGCCCAGAATTCACTCGATTTGTCTACATCCGCTTGTCTACATCCGAAAGCCTTTCAACCATGACTGATTTTTCCAACCTGCCCTATCGCCCGTGCGTCGGCGTCATGCTCGTCAGTGCCCGGGGCGATGCATTTGTCGGCAAACGCATAGACAATCGCGAGGGCGACTGGTGGCAAATGCCGCAGGGCGGCGTCGATAATGGTGAAGACCTTGAAGCGGCAGCTCTGCGTGAGCTGTGGGAAGAAACCGGCATCATCGAGAAGCATGTCGAGCTTGTCGCACGGACAAGCGAGGAACTGCTATATGATTTGCCGGAGGAACTTCTCGGCAAACTCTGGAATGGCGCGTACCGAGGCCAGCGCCAGCACTGGTTCCTGGGCCGTTTCAATGGCAGCGACGCCGACATCCAGCTTGATGCGCATGATCCGGCCGAATTCTGCGAATGGCGATGGGTCAGCCCCGATCGCCTGCCAGACCTGATCGTACCGTTCAAAAAACACGTCTATCATGCTGTTCTAGAAGAGTTTCAGGAGCTGATCTAACAGCCTTGGTTCGTGCACCCGGATTGTCGAAGCTTTGCTTGTCGCGCATCAAAGCTCAATTCTCGGAAACAACTGGCTCCGGCTTTATAGCGTCTGCACGCACTACCCGCGGTGCCGGCCCTTTGTCGATAACCGCAGCGAGCTGGCGCGTTGCCTCGCAATCGAGACCGCACATTCCCTTCAGGCGGGCCAGATTGCGGCGAGCTTTTCCAATCGCCCCCTTTTCAGCCAGCGCCGCGCCTTCACCGGCAATCGCGTCAAGGTTTCGAGGATCGTTATCCAGTGCCTGGCGGTAATAGTGGAGAGCTTTACCCTGCATGCCCTGAAGCCGCGTCGCGGCTGCCAGGTTCAGCAGCACTGCAACACTGCCTGGCTGGATGACAAGGGCCGATTCATAAGCATCGATCGCCTCGTTGATCCGGCCGGCCATTTGTGCAGCGCGGCCTTGCGCCACAAGCGCTGCGGCGTTCGGATCAAGGTCTTCGCGCGGAGCGGAAAGGGTTACGCTCGACGAAATGGCAAATAGCACAGACAGGGCTAGTGCAGCGGGAGTGAAACGCATCAAGTATTCCTTGGCCGAGATCGCAAGGCTGGACATCCACGACCTACTAACACGCCCGCGATAAACGCGCGATGAAAAACCCGTCCGTCCCATCGCGCAACGGGCTGAGGCGAATTCCTTTCCCGCGGGCTATGCCGGCTGGCAATTCCGGGGTTTCGGCGCTCCAGCCAGTCCTGCGTGCGACAAATGCGTCGATCTGGCCTTTGCCTTCCTCGTCAAGCATCGAACACACAATATAAACAAGTCGGCCTCCTGGCCGCACGAGCTGGGCTGCAATGTCAAGCAGCCTAGCCTGCACTTCTGCATACCTTTCAAGTTGGGGCAAATTCATCCGCCAACGCGATTCGGGGTTCCGGCGCCAGGTTCCGGTGCCAGAACAAGGCGCATCCACAAGCACCGCATCCGCAGTGCCAGAAAATTCCGACAGCGCNTCCAGCTCGTGACCNGGATTGAGCAAAACGGTCTCGGCCAGGCTCGCCCCTGCCCGTGCTGCCCGAGGCCCGAGCCGGGAGAGACGTCCACGATCTGTATCGCTGGCTATCAGTCGCCCCCTGTTTTCCATTGCTGCCGCGAGCGCCAGTGTCTTGCCACCCGCCCCAGCGCACAGATCGATCACGGTTTCGCCCGGCCGTGCGTCAAGTGCGCGGCAAGCCAGTTGCGAGCCGGCATCCTGCACTTCGATCAGCCCCGCCTTGAAGGCGTCCCACTGCTCAACCGGAGTGCCTNCCTGAAACCGCAGCGCATTGGGGGCCGGCGCGGGTTCACCTTGCATCGGAAGTTCGAGATTGTCAGTCGATGACTTCAACGTGTTGANACGAANATCAAGCGGCGCNCGTTCCAGNAGCGCGCGAGCTTCGTCACCCTCTATCCCACTGGCACGCAGCCGGTCCATGATCCAGTCAGGCGCAATACCGCTGCTTGCGACCGGTTCATCCGGGATAATCGGTGCAGGGCCATAACCGGAACCATCGAACAAGGTGCGAAGGCTTGTGTCATCCTGCGCCAAGCGCAGCATTGCAGCTCTGCCGGTTACAGGAATATCGCCGCACCCGCGGATTGCACTGTAGGCAAGCTCGCGAATTGCGCGCCGGTCTTTGCTACCGGCGAAGCGGCGCGTGCGAAACCAATCGGCGACGATGCGATCGGCAGGCGGACCGTTATTTCGCGCAGCCCCTATCACAAGGTCAAGAATTTCGATCGCGCCTTGCACGCGCGCTGCCGGGGTCATGCTCTCAGCTCAACGCGTCGGATAATTCGGCGCCTCTCGCGTGATCGAAACATCGTGGACATGGCTTTCACGCAGGCCCGCATTTGTGATGCGCACAAACTGCGCCTTGGTNCGCAATTCATCGATCGTGCGACTCCCGGTATANCCCATCGCCGCCTTGATACCGCCCACCAGCTGGTGGATCACATCCTTGGCCGGGCCTTTGAACGGCACCTGNCCTTCGATTCCTTCTGGNACGAGCTTCATCGAATCCTTGATNTCCTGCTGGAAATAGCGGTCAGCACTGCCGCGCGCCATCGCACCGACCGACCCCATGCCGCGATAGGATTTATACGANCGCCCCTGATAGAGAAACGTATCGCCCGGCGCTTCCTCTGTCCCTGCGAGCATCGANCCAACCATNATCGTNGAGGCCCCGGCGGCNAGCGCCTTGGCGGCATCGCCNGATGTCCTGAGCCCACCATCGGCAATCACCGGAACGCCTGCCTTGTCNGCTTCCTCGGACGCTTCCATCACGGCGGTAAGCTGCGGCACGCCAACGCCTGCGACGATACGGGTGGTGCAGATCGAGCCNGGCCCGATCCCTACCTTGATGCCATCCACTCCGGCATCGATCAACGCGCGCGCCGCCTCGGCCGTGGCGATATTGCCGGCAATGACCTGCGCCGAATTGGAGAGTTTCTTGACCCTCTCAACCGCGAGAGAAACATCCTTGTTGTGGCCATGCGCGGTATCGATCACGACGACATCGCATTCGGCATCGAGCAGCGCTTCGGTACGTTCGAAACCTTTGTCGCCCACAGTCGTCGCAGCCGCAACGCGCAAACGGCCCGCTGCATCTTTCGTTGCACTGGGGAACGTAACAGCTTTTTCGATATCCTTGACGGTTATCAGGCCGATACAGCGAAAATCATCGTCTACAACCAACAGCTTTTCAATCCGGCGCTGGTGCAAAAGCCGGCGCGCGTCTTCCTGGCTTACACCAAGGCTGACAGTCGCCAGGTCTTCGTATGTCATCAGTTCGCAGACCGGCTGCTTGGGATTGTCGGCGAAACGGACATCGCGATTGGTCAGGATTCCGACCAGCTTGCCACTGTTTTCAACCACCGGAATCCCGCTAATCCGGTTATTGGCCATCAATGCCTGGGCATCGCCAAGCGTCGCATCGGGCGCAATCGTGATGGGATTGACGACCATGCCGCTTTCAAACCGTTTTACCGCACGCACGGCCGCGCATTGCTCTTTGACCGTCAAGTTTCGGTGAAGGACGCCAATTCCACCCATCTGCGCCAGAACAATTGCCATATCTGCTTCGGTAACAGTATCCATTGCCGACGAAATTACCGGTATATTGAGTGCGATATCGCGAGTCAGCCAGGTTCCGGTCAGGGCCTCGGATGGGACAATATCGGACGC
>JGI24723J26617_10002559_pt1 | contig 14183 bp, 9 predicted proteins | sample Cruoilmetagenom6_FD_26617 | JGI IMG/M metagenome (IMG submission 26617)
AGATCAGAGACCAATACCAGGGAAGGCCTACATCGAAAATAAAATAAAGGACTGTTCCGATCAGGATCAAAAACAGAATGATCGCCAGTGCTACTTGGGTATCCTTGAAGTAGTACCAAGTTTTGAACCGCTCTTTAAATTTATCCAGAGCGTCCAGCCGATCTATTATTTCATCTATTATGTTCAAACCTGAAGAAGTGTATGCCTGAACTAAATTTAATAAATAAAAAATAATATTGTTGTACCTATGTTGTACCCGTAAAAAAGAAAAAGCTTTCCAATTTCTTGAAAAGCTTATCTTTGTTACTGTGGGCCCTACTGGGTTCGAACCAGTGACCCCCTGCTTGTAAGGCAGGTGCTCTGAACCAGCTGAGCTAAGAGCCCTAATTAATCAGTATTTAAAATCGCTTCCTTATTTCTTTGGAAGCTAGCCTGCCTAACGGTAGGCGGGTGCAAATATAGAATAGTTTTTAATTTCCCCAAAGGAAAAAATAGAAAAATTTATACGATTTCTGCAACGACAAAAGTACTGCCCCCAACAAACACAAAATCGGTTTTATCCGCTAACCTCAAAGCCGCATTAACCGATTCATTTACAGAAGAATAAGCATCACCCTTCAAACCAAATTCCAAGGCCTTGGCTTTCAAGACAAGTTCATCCAAACCTCTTGGTATATTAGGTCTACAAAAATAATAATGTGCGTTCTTTGGAAAAAGTGGCAAAATCTGCTCTAAATTCTTGTCTTTTACAAATCCGATGATCATATGAAGATCTTTATATCCCTGTTGCTTTATTTGATCCAGGACAATGGACAGACCCTCTGTATTGTGGGCCGTATCACAAACAACTGTTGGGTTTTCGCCAATATATTGCCATCTACCCAGTAATCCCGTGTTGGCGGAAACATTCAACAGGCCATCCACTATATGCTTCTCCTTAAGGTCAAAACCCTTTAATTCCTTAATGGTAGCTACAACNCCCTTAACGTTTTTGGACTGGTAACTCCCCAACAAAGAGGTTTTATAGANTGCAGGTATTTTCTCCCCTGCAAAGATTATNTTAGCGCCTCTTTCGTTGGCTATATTGTTAAAAACCGTTNCCGTCTCTTCCTGAAACTCACTTATTACCACAGGTACCCCAGGCTTAACGATTCCCGCTTTCTCAAAAGCAATTTTAGCAATGGTATCGCCCAACATCTCCACATGATCGTATCCTATATTGGTAATCAATGACACTTCGGGAGTAATTATATTGGTAGAATCCAAACGACCTCCCAATCCGACCTCCACAATGGCGATATCAATTTTTTCCTTTTCAAAATACTGAAAGGCCATCCCTACTGTCATTTCAAAAAACGATAGGTCATGTGCCTCAAAAAAAAGTTTGTTTTTCTTTATAAAATCGACTACATATTTTTTGCTGACCGGTTTTCCATTGATCCTGATCCGCTCCCTAAAATCTTTCAGATGTGGAGAAGTATACAATCCCACCCTATAACCGGCCTCTTGCAAAATAGAGGCCAACATATGACTACAGGAACCTTTGCCATTGGTACCTGCCACATGTATACTTTTAAATTTTCGTTCGGGATGGCCTAAATAATTGGAGAGGGCCTGTATATTATCCAACTTGCCCTTAAATGCAGAAATTCCCTTTTGTTGGTACATGGGCAGTTGGGCGAACATCCATTCCAAAGTTTCCTGGTAGGTCATTTATAGTCGTCTGTTGTAGTTAGAACATGGTGCCGTTGCAATACCTTCTATTAATCTAATTAATAAGTAAATGAAATTGCAAAATTACTTTGGGAAAATTGTTTTAGGGCAAGGTGGGAAGAATTTATTCTCCCAATTTAAAATTCACTACCACAAAACCAACTTGTTGACTAGGGGCATTGGAATCCAAATTCCATCGATGCATAAAGGCTGTTTTCTTTGCGGGTTCCAATAAGCAGGGATGGGTATTGGTAGTCCCCCTTACCCCTGGGGTAGCGCTAACCACTTTACCATTTCGGTCCACAACAATTTTCACTACAACCCTTCCTTCCTCGTTGCATTCCTGTTGTACCTTGCCCTTGTTCACCAAAGATCTCCCGTTGAGTCCATAGCCTCCCGTGCCACTACCAGATCCTGGGCTTCCATAATAACTTGTTGCATAGGGATCCCCGTCCGGCTGGCCTTTATCCCCAGCCTTATTATCATCGCCTTCACCACCAGAAGTGGTTCCTTCGGATTTATTTATTCCTCCGATAAGCTCATCCAACTTGTTCTTTTTTGCTTGTTGCTCCTTCCTGACCTTTTCTTCGGCCTCCTTCTTTTCACGAGCGATGCGTTCCGCTTCGGCTTGAGCCTTTTTTGCCGCCTCGTCAGCTTTGCGCTTTGCCTCTTGCTGTTGTTTTATTTTTATGGATTCCTCACTTTCCTGGGTAAGTAATTTTTCGGCAGGTTTCTCCTTGGCCACTTTTTCCTCGGGCACCTCTTCCACCACTTCTTCCACCTTTTCCTCCTGAACCTTCGGCTCTTTTATGGGAGTGTTAAGAGGTTCCGATTTTATCTTCTCTTTGGGCTGTACCCTTCCGCTACCAAAATCGGTTGTACCAAAGTTTACCGAAATACCATTTTCTATTGGAGGGTCCATATAAGTAAGCCCAATATAAAAAAGCAACAGCAATAGTACACTCAACAGAATTGTGGTAAGTGTAAATGATTTTTTCTCGTGTCTCGTGTTAAGTAATGACATTAATTTGGTCGCACTGCCAAAATAACCTTGTAATTATTCCTATTGGCAATATCCATTACGTTCACCGCCTCTTTGATGGCAACGCTCTCTTCTGCCCTTAGAATAATAGTAGGTTTCTCCTGCCCTTTTAGTGCCTTTTTTAATTCAATTTCTATATATTGTCCGTTAATCTTCTCGTTGTTCACAAAATATTCCAGATTCTTATTAATGCTCACCGATACGTTTTGGGTATTTGTAGACTTGCCCTTGGCCTTTGGCAACAACAAATCCAATGCATTGGGCGAATTTGCAGTTAGCATAAAGAAGATAAGCAATAGGAACACTATGTCCGTCATAGAGGACATGCTAAAATCTGGACTAACTTTATTTCTACCTTTTAGTTTCATTTGTTATGTTCTAAAGAGGTTCGTTCAATAAATCTAAAAATTCCACCGCATTGGCTTCCATTTTATGCACTACCTTATCCGTCCTGTTTACCAAATGGTTATACCCTATATAGGCAATAATACCTACGATAAGTCCGGCTACTGTAGTGGTCATTGCCGTATATATACCAGAGGCCAAAGAACCCATTTCAGCCTGTCCACCACTGGTTGCCATTTGATGGAATGCCAAAATCATGCCAATTACAGTTCCTAAAAACCCGATCATGGGAGCGGCTCCGGCAACGGTGGCCAATACACTCACATTTTTTTCCAACTTATACACCTCAAGGGTACCTGCATTTTCTATTGCCGTATTAATATCGTCCAAGGGCTTCCCTATTCTAGATATTCCTTTTTCCGTTAACCTAGCTACTGGTGAATCTGTCTGCGCGCACAATATTTTGGCCGCATCCAATTTACCATTGGTAACATGGTCCCGTATCTGGTTCATAAAATTACTATCTATTTGTGAAGCTGCCTTAATCGCAAAAATCCGTTCAAAATAAATATATAGCGCCACAAAAAGCATTACAAACAAGACACTTATGATCAAGATACTTCCTGTACCGCCATTTACTATTAAATCTATTACTGAAAGTGTCTTTTCCTCGGACACAACTCCCTCTAATCCTGCCTCTTGAGCCAGGTCTTGTATCAATAACATATATTTTCTTTATTTAAGTTGCCTTAATAACGGTCTTTTATCGATTAAATTATGCGTTCAACACTAAATTTCTAATTAATATAAATCCAATGGCACCTGCAGCAAATCCTAGGAAAGCCAACCATGCAATTTTCTTCAAATACCAGAAGAAATCTATTTTTTCCATTCCCATGGCCACTACCCCTGCCGCAGAACCAATAATCAACATACTACCACCAGTTCCAGCGGAATAGGCAATAAAATGCCAAACAGGATCATCCATTCCTACTGAGAACATTCCAATACTGGCAGCTACCAAAGGCACATTATCAATTACCGCAGAACCGATTCCAAGGAACAGAACCACCAAATCCGATACCAATTCCCCTCCAGACTCGGTACCCAACATGGGCATTACCTCATCCAAAGTTCCCGCAAAATGGAACAACATCCCTAAAGATTCCAAAGCTGCTACGGCCATTAAGATCCCCAAAAAGAAAAGTATACTTGGCAATTCAATTTTGGATAGGGATTTATGCACAGGGCTGTGATGTGATTCTGCTTCACTTTCACCGTCGATATTGGAAATGCTGAATTTGGAACTACTATATACTTCGGCAAATGTAGCAACCAAGGCCAAAGAAAGCATCATACCTACGTAAGGAGGCAAATGGGTAATGGTTTTGAAAAAGGGAACAAATATAATAGCCCCTAACCCCAAATAGAGCATAGTAGCACCGTATCTGGACTTTTTGGGCTCCTCATCATCCATATCGGCATCGATATTTCCGGAAAACGCCTTGTATCTACTTGCAATAAAAGTAGGCACAACCATACATATTATAGAGGGCAACAGGACGTGTTCTATCAATTGGGCCGCAGATACCTTATTGGCTATCCATAGCATAGTAGTGGTAACATCCCCAATTGGAGACCAAGCTCCACCAGCATTGGCGGCTATAATTATCATACCGGCAAACCAAAGTCTGGTCTCCCTATCGTTGATTACCTTCTGCAGAATGGTAATCAAAACAATGGTAGCGGTAAGGTTATCGATAATGGCCGAAAGTATAAAGGCCAAAATGGAGAACAACCACAATAATTTCCTTTTACTCTTTGTTTTTATAAAACCTTTGATGGTTGCAAAGCCATCGAAGTAATCTATTATTTCCACAATGGTCATTGCCCCTAGAAGGAAAACCAATATTTCTGCCGTTTTCCCGAGATGATGCAGCAAAATCTCATCTATATGGGTTGCCTCCAACTCCCGGAGCTCGGCATTCACCTCAAAAACCGGCATATGGGCCAAAGCAATTACCGCCCATAATAGAGCCATCATAGCCAAGGCGGGGATTAATTTGTCTATTTTCAGGTTATGCTCCAAGGTTATTGCCAAATAACCGGCAACGAATAAAATAATAATAATGGTCTCCATGCTATTATTGGTTAAATTTAAATTAATTGTTTCAAAGCAATCTCAAATCCGGTTTTACTGAGATTAACTTTTGATTTATTTTGATCAAATATATTTAAAATTGCGTTCCTAATGGTATTCGAAGTATCATTAAAAATAAGTTCATCATCCATTGCCACCCTTCCTTCCATAAAATACGCAAAGACCCGGGCCATTCCACAGTTGGATATAAAGTCGGGAATTAGACTTACGCGTTCGTCCGTAAATTCCATTATAGGCCCAAAAAATATTTCTTTATCGGCAAAGGGCACATTGGCCCCACAGCTGATCACCCGTAACCCTGCATGTATCATTTTAGATATCTGCTCCTCCGTCACCAGGCGTGATGCCGCACAGGGCACAAAAATCTCGGCGGGCAAATTCCATATCCTATCGTTCATTTCTGAAAACGGAATAATTTTATCCGCAAAAAGCTCATTTCCTTTTTTGTTAAGAAAGAATGTTCTTATTTCCTCCAAGGTGTATCCCTTCTCATTGATCACCCCTCCGGCCCGGTCGATAATCCCCACCACTTTTGCTCCCATTTTGGCCAAATAAAAGGCCGCTGCGGAACCTACATTGCCAAAACCCTGCACAATGGCCCTTTTACCTATAACAGACCCCCCGTGTATATCATAATAATGTTTTACCGCTTCCGCCACCCCAAAACCGGTTATCATATCCGCTACCGTAAATTTTCTGGCCACCGAAGGTGAATAGTCTTCTCTCTCCAAAACCTTGACAACTCCCAACCTCAATTGACCTATCCTATTGATTTTGTCTGCTTCGGTCGGCTTAAAGTGACCGTTAAAAACACCCTCTTGCGGGTGCCAAACACCAGCGTCTTCCGTAATAGGGATAACCTCATGGATTTCATCCACATTTAAATCGCCACCGGTACCGTAATAACTTTTCAACAATGGCGCTACCGCGTGGTACCACCTTTTGAGCACCCCGGATTTTCTAGGATCGTTGGGGTCAAAATTAATTCCGGATTTTGCACCTCCAATGGGGGGTCCGGAAACTGTAAATTTCACCTCCATTGTTTTTGCCAAAGATAAGACCTCGTTCATATCCAATCCTTCCCTCATTCTGGTGCCACCACCGGCAGCCCCACCGCGAAGGGAATTTATTACCGTCCACCCTTCCGCTTCCGTCTCGGGATCTTTCCAGTTAAAAACAATTTCAGGGGGTTTATTCTCATATATTTTTAATAACTCTTTCATTACACCTTACAATTAATTCATTGATACCATTTGCCACTTAAGGGGATAATCCATCTCCATTGGAGTATTATTCCTGCCTAGCTAATGTTGCCTCATAATTGTTAAGTCCTTTTACAGATAAAAAAGTATACAACCGAACAAATATAAAAATATAGATTAGGTTTTAATGTTTTTATTGCCCATTATTATTCCATTCTATACTCGTATATTTGTATTATTCTCATAATATTTTTCTAACAAATGGATTTTACACTTTCGGAAGAACAGTTGATGATACAGCAGGCAGCAAGGGATTTTGCCCAAAACGAATTATTACCCGGGGTCATTGAAAGGGATGACGCCCAGATGTTCCCTGCAGAACAAGTAAAAAAAATGGGGGAACTAGGGTTCATGGGAATGATGGTAGACCCGAAGTATGGAGGAAGTGGCCTGGACACTATTTCATATGCCCTGGTAATGGAAGAACTCTCCAAAGTGGACGCCTCTGCCTCGGTAATCGTATCCGTGAACAATTCTTTGGTATGTTGGGGCCTGGAAGCCTTTGGCACCGAGGAACAAAAAGAAAAATATTTAACCCGTTTGTCTACCGGACAAAGTATTGGCGCATTCTGTCTCTCCGAGCCCGAGGCGGGCAGCGATGCCACATCGCAAAAAACCACGGCCGTGGACCAAGGGGACCACTATATTCTAAATGGCACCAAAAACTGGATAACCAACGGAAATTCAGCCGACATCTATTTGGTAATTGCACAGACCNATGTTTCAAAGGGACATAAGGGAATAAACGCNCTAATNGTAGAAAAGGGGATGCCCGGTTTTGTAATAGGCCCCAAGGAAAATAAATTGGGGATAAGGGGCAGTGATACCCACTCATTAATCTTTAATGATGTAATGGTGCCCAAAGAAAACAGAATTGGCGACGATGGATTTGGTTTTAAATTCGCTATGAAAACACTTTCGGGCGGCCGAATCGGCATTGCATCCCAAGCCTTGGGAATTGCAGCAGGAGCCTACGAGTTGGCCCTAAAATATTCCAAAGAAAGAAAAGCCTTTGGCACAGAAATAAGCAACCATCAGGCCATAGCCTTTAAATTGGCCGATATGCACGTACAAATAGAGGCGGCACGACATTTGGTTTACAAGGCCGCATGGGACAAGGACAATGGCCATGACTATGACCTATCAAGCGCAATGGCCAAATTATACGCTTCCCAGGTGGCTATGGATACAACCGTGGAAGCAGTGCAAATACATGGAGGAAATGGTTTTGTAAAGGACTATCACGTGGAAAGGATGATGAGGGACGCCAAGATAACCCAGATCTACGAAGGCACCTCCGAAATTCAGAAAATTGTCATTTCCCGTAGTATTTTAAAAAAATAAAATAGATAAATTAGTTTTACCCCATATTTTTTTATGGGGTAATGCTTAAAATATTAAATTTATCAACAACAACCCCCAAACTAGTTGAGGGTGATTAACCAAAATCAACCAATTTTATATTGTTAACCCCCTGTTAAAAGGAAAAAATCAATATATAAACCTTAATATTGAGGAAATCCCAATTTAATGGGCTCAAATATCGGAATATGCATTTTTTTTAACGTTGAATTATAAACGTTGAATTTCTTTCGTGCTAATTAAGATTGCACTGCATTAAATGTAAATATTTTGATATTTTTGAATAAATATGATAATTTATGAAGCTGAGAAAACAAGGATTGTACCTTCCGGAATTTGAACATGACAACTGTGGCGCAGGATTTATTTGTAGTCTGAAAGGAAAAAAGTCGAATGATATTATACATAAGGCTTTGGAAATATTGGAAAGACTGGAGCACAGGGGAGCGGTAAGTTCGGATGGAAAAACTGGAGATGGTGCCGGAATCCTTATAGATATTCCACATGATTTTTTTCAGGACGTATGTAGCTTTGAGCTTCCTGAACCAGGTAGTTATGCAGTAGGCAACGTTTTTCTACCTCAAAAGGAAAACCAACGGGACTATTGTATAGACGTTTTTGAATCCAACATTAAAAAACAAGGATTAAAATTATTGGGATGGAGGGAAGTTCCTGTGAACAAATCCATTCCGGGAAGAATAGCCGCGGAGACCGAACCTTTCGTTAAGCAGGTTTTTGTTGCACGAGAAAATGATGAGCAAGACTTCTTTCATTTTAATTTAAAACTGTTCATNGCCAGNAAGGTTACGGAACATACCGTAAATGCTTCCAAATTATCGGAAAGCAAATTCTTTTATGTTCCGAGTCTTTCCACCAAAATAATAATCTTCAAAGGGCTTTTGATGCCGGAAGATATTAGCTTATACTATAAAGACCTTATGGACCCACGGGTAGTCACTAGGTTGGCATTGGTGCACCAGCGTTTTTCCACCAATACATTCCCTACTTGGGATTTGGCCCAGCCTTTCCGCTATATGTGCCATAACGGGGAAATAAACACCCTTAGGGGCAATGTCTCAAGAATGCGTTCCAGGGAGGAATTAATGAAAAGTGATTGGTTTGGGGAAGAAATTAAAAATATCATCCCTGTAATACTACCTGGAAAGTCGGATTCTGCCACCATGGACATGGTTGTTGAACTTCTGCTAATGACAGGAAGGTCACTTCCTGAAGTTATGATGATCTTGGTACCCGAAGCATGGGAAAAGAACAATGAAATGTCTGAAGCAAAAAAGGCGTTCTATGAGTACCACTCATGTTTAATGGAACCGTGGGACGGACCTGCATCCATCCCTTTTACCGACGGAAACTACATTGGCGCCGTATTGGACAGAAATGGATTGCGTCCGTCTCGGTATTCAGTAACCAAGGATGGTTATGTTATTATGTCATCGGAGGTAGGGGTTGTAGAGATTGAACCCGAAAACATTGAATTGCACGGAAGATTGGAGCCAGGAAAAATGTTCTTGGTAAATATGGAAGAAGGGCGCATTATCAATGACGAAGAAATAAAAGAAGAAATTGCAGTAAGATACCCGTACAAAAAATGGCTGAACAAGAACTTGGTACATCTTAAGGATATCCCTTACAACGACTGTCCACTTTTCTTAAACGAAGCGTCTGTACAAAAGAGAAAAGCTGTATTTGGATATACCCTGGAAGATATAAACACCATTATTCTCCCCATGGGAAAAACGGCTAAAGAACCGCTCGGATCAATGGGATCGGACACGCCAATCGCTATCTTATCCGATCGTCCCCAATTGATTTACAATTACTTTAAGCAACTGTTCGCACAGGTTACCAACCCTCCTTTGGACGGTATTCGAGAGGAGTTGATTACAGATATTAGTCTAACCCTTGGAAGCGATCATAATATTTTTGAATTTTCAGAGCTACATTGCCGAAAATTAAAAATTAAAAATCCAGTAATATCCAAGGAAGATTTGGATAAAATAAAGAACTATGACGCAAGTCCTGACTATAAGGTAGTTTCCATTGCGATGCTTTATGATATTGAAAAGGGACATAACGGCCTTGAAGATGCTTTGGAATCCATTCTAAATCAGGCCGAACAGGCTATTGATGAAGGTGCCAACATAATTATTCTTTCAGATAGAAACGTTAGTAAGGAAAAAGCCCCTATTCCAGCCTTGTTGGCTTGTTCATTTGTGAACAGCGGACTTCAAAGGTTGGGCAAACGCTCCAAACTAAGTGTAATTATTGAATCTGCAGAGCCTAGGGAAGTACACCATTTTGCCCTGCTTTTTGGATTTGGCGCAAGTGCCATCAACCCTTATTTGGTGAACGAAATTATTGCAGAACAAATTGAAGAGCACGATATCACCGAGTACACTTTTGAAGAAGCCATTAACAACTACAACAAAGCTGTTGGCAAGGGTATCCTTAAGGTAATGAACAAAATCGGAATTTCCACCCTTAATTCATACCGTGGATCGCAATTGTTCGAATGTATTGGAATAAACACTTCCACCGTAGACAAATACTTCCCCAACACCCCCACTAGAATTCAAGGGATAGGGCTTTATGAAATAGAGAAAGAAATTGCAAAGCGTCATCACAGAGCTTACATTGATAAAGATATAGCTGCAAATTTGGATTTGGAAATCGGTGGACAATACCGCTGGAGAAGGGATGGTGAAAAACACCTTTTCAATCCCTTAAGTATTGCCAAACTACAAAAATCGGTTAGAAACAACGAACCGGAATCCTATAAGGAATTTGCCAAAATGGTGAACGAGCAATCCAAGGATTTGATGACCATACGCGGACTTTTTGAATTCTCCAACTATGACCCTATTCCATTGGATGAAGTGGAACCATGGACAGAAATAGTAAAACGCTTTAAAACAGGCGCAATGTCCTATGGGTCCATCAGTAAGGAAGCCCATGAAAATTTGGCCATTGCCATGAACAGGATAGGCGGAAAAAGTAATTCCGGTGAAGGTGGGGAAGATGCCGAACGTTTTTACAAGAACCAAACCGGGGATTGGAAAAACAGTGCCATAAAGCAAGTTGCTTCTGGTAGATTTGGGGTTACTTCCAATTATTTGACCAGCGCAAAAGAAATTCAGATTAAAATGGCACAAGGNGCCAAACCTGGNGAGGGAGGGCAATTACCCGGACCAAAAGTAAATCCGTCCATAGCCAAAACCAGAAATTCCACGCCATATGTGGGTTTGATTTCACCTCCACCCCATCATGACATATACTCAATAGAGGATTTATCCCAATTGATTTTCGATTTAAAATCGGCCAATCGCAAGGCTAGGATCAATGTTAAATTGGTTTCTGAAGTGGGCGTAGGTACGGTAGCAGCAGGGGTTTCCAAGGCAAAGGCCGATGTTATTCTCATATCCGGCCATGATGGTGGCACAGGAGCTTCCCCCTTAACCTCATTAAAGCACGCCGGGCTTCCATGGGAATTGGGAATTGCCGAAGCACAACAAACCCTGGTACTAAACGACCTAAGAAACAGGATTGTCCTGGAATGCGATGGCCAGTTAAAAACCGGAAGGGATGTAGCCATAGCCTGTTTGTTGGGAGCAGAAGAGTTTGGATTTGCCACAGCTCCCTTGGTCGCCTCAGGATGTATCATGATGCGTGTATGTCATTTAAACACCTGCCCTGTAGGTATTGCCACGCAAAATCCTGAACTGCGCAAGAAGTTTGAAGGCAAACCGGAACACGTCGTTAACTATATGTATTTCGTGGCCCAGGAACTTAGGGAAATAATGGCCCAGTTAGGGTTCAGAACTATAGAGCAAATGGTTGGGCAAGTACAAAAACTGGACCGCAAAAAAGCTTTGGAACACTACAAGGCTGCAGGTATAGACCTTACACCAATTTTATATCAAGTTGATGTCCCAAAAGGCACCAAGTTTTACAATACCCAAAAGCAACAACACGATATTGAAAAATCCATTGAGTTTGAAATTTTGGAAAAAGCGCATCCAGCCTTGTTCAGAAAAGAAAAAATCTCTTTGGATTTCCCAATCCACAATACCGATAGAGCCGTTGGCGCCATTACCAGCAATGAAATTTCAAAGATCTATGGAGTAGACGGTCTGCCCGAAAACACATTGAGACTTAATTTCACCGGTTCTGCAGGACAAAGTTTTGGCGCCTTTGCAACCAAAGGCCTCACCATGATCGTCAATGGAAACACCAACGATTATTTAGGAAAAGGTCTTTCCGGAGCCAAGTTAATTATAAAAGTACCTTATAAATCCACTTTAAAACCAGAGGAAAACGTAATAACCGGAAACGTTACGCTCTACGGTGCAACTTCGGGCGAGGCTTATATAAACGGAAAAGCGGGAGAACGATTCTGCGTTAGAAATTCAGGAGCACAGGCTGTCGTTGAAGGTATTGGCGACCATGGTTGCGAGTATATGACCGGTGGTACAGCGGTTATACTTGGTGAAGTAGGAAGAAACTTCGGAGCTGGAATGAGTGGGGGTATTGCCTATATCTTTGATGAAAAGAACACCTTTACAAGAAATTGCAATACGGAGTCTTTAAACCTTTTAAAGGTCGANGACGATAATGATATAGCTGAATTGAAAGGCCTTATAGAAAACCACTACAATGCCACTCTTAGCCCAATTGCACAAAGGATCCTGGAAAATTGGGAAGATTGCCTACCAAAATTTATCAGGGTGTTCCCTGAAGAATACAAGCAGGCTTTGATCCGTTTAGAAAAAGAAAAATTAGAAACGATATAATCGAAATATGGGAAAGATAACAGGATTTTTGGAATTCGATAGAAAAGTAGAAGAATACGCTCCTGTAGAGGATAGGGTTAAAAACTACAAGGAATTTACGCTCCCAATGAAAGAAACGGAGCTTAAGGACCAAGGGGCCAGATGTATGGACTGTGGTATTCCTTTTTGTCACAGTGGGTGTCCGTTAGGAAATCTAATACCAGATTTCAACGACGCTGTCTACCTTGGAAAATGGGAAAAAGCTGCGGAAATATTGCACTCTACCAACAACTTTCCGGAATTTACAGGTAGGCTATGTCCGGCGCCCTGCGAGGAAGCCTGTGTATTGGGCATTAACGAAGACCCGGTAACCATAGAAAACATTGAAAAAAACATTGTTGAAACAGCTTTCAAAAAAGGTTGGGTAGTAGCTGAACCCCCTGCGGAAAGAACAGGAAAGACAGTTGCCGTTATTGGATCTGGGCCCGCCGGACTTGCTGCGGCCCAACAGTTGAACAGAGCAGGACACTTGGTTACCCTTTTTGAAAGGGATGAAAAAGTTGGAGGTCTTTTACGATATGGTATTCCTGATTTTAAGATGGAAAAAAATATCATTGACAGAAGGGTTAAGATTTTAGAGGAAGAAGGTATTATAATTAAGACCGGTGTTCATGTGGGCGTTGATGTTTTGGCCACAGAACTAAAGGATCAGTTTGATGCCATTGTGCTTTCCGGTGGTGCTACCGTGAGAAGAGGACTGCCTATAGAAGGAGCAGACCTTAAAGGGGTAGTACAGGCCATGGATTTCTTAAAACAGAACAATAAACGCGTAGACGGCATTAAAGATCTGGGCGAAGAAATAAAAGCTACTGGCAAAAACGTTGTGGTTATAGGTGGAGGGGATACGGGTTCGGATTGTATTGGGACCTCTATCAGACACGGAGCCACTTCGGTATCCAACTTTGAAATATTGGGGAAACCTCCCGTAGGACGCCCGGAAGATCAACCATGGCCATTTTGGCCTATGCGTTTGCGAACCAGTTCTTCGCATAAAGAAGGTGTAGAACGATTTTTTAGCATTTCCACCAAAAAATTCATTGGCGATAAAAATGGCAACTTAAAAGGTCTCATCACCTCTCAGGTGGAATGGATTAAACAACCAGGACAGCGACCTATACTAAAGGAAGTTCCCGGAACTGAAAAGGAATGGAAATGCGAATTGGCACTATTGGCCATGGGCTTTACTGGTTCCGAAATGACTGTTGCCGAACAATTGGGACTCGAGGCCGATGCACGTACCAACATCAAAGCCAGTGAAACGGATTATAAGACCAATGTTCCCGGAGTATTTGTAGCCGGTGACCAAAGAAGAGGACAATCCTTAATAGTTTGGGCCATTTCCGAAGGTAGACAGGCGGCTTACCATGTGGATACCTATCTCATGGGAACATCCTATTTACCTTTAAAAGGAGAAGGCGACCTACCAAGGGTATAGTCTTTTTAATGAATAA
>JGI24723J26617_10002563_pt1 | contig 14179 bp, 13 predicted proteins | sample Cruoilmetagenom6_FD_26617 | JGI IMG/M metagenome (IMG submission 26617)
ATACAAAACGGCTGGACTCTGACCACTGCCGGTGGTGACAAAGCCATGAGTGTTACGGTCGAGATTGCCCTCAGGAAAGCTGAAGGCCTTTGGAAATCTTGCTGCTTGCGCACACAGGAAATTTCACGCCACGAAGTCGCGGTACTCCTTGCCACTGGCGAGCAGGAAAAACGGCCGTTCACGCGCATCTTACAATGGGCTGGCGCCTGTTGGTCAGCGGCTGATGCAAAACTTGTAACCAATGAATAACATTGGCGTCTCCAATTGGCCTTCATGCAATCATTTCGCGTGCCCCGCGTCGATTCGTCAATCCTTGGTTCGCACCGGCACGGGTACCCCCCAAGCAATCTGAAAGGAGACCCTGATGCGCTTTATAACTATTTGTGCCACGCTTTGCGTCGCGACTGCAGCCTCGGCCGAGACGCTGACAGAANTCTGGACACTCGACGGTTTTCGAATGCCCGAATCCGCCTATTACGATGTAGGATCCGACAATATCGTGGTCAGCAATATTGGCGCTTTCGGCCCCGATGGCGGTATGGATGGCGCTCTATCGCTGGTCTCGCCAGACGGCGAGTTGATCGAGTTATCCTGGGTCAGCGGTATGATGGATCCCAAAGGTATGGCGGCGCATGATGGCAAGCTCTATGTCGCGGACGCGGTAGGCCTTCAAGTGGTCGATATCGCATCGGGCACGCTTGAATCGACGCTCCCGCTCCCGGGCGCAATGTTTCCCAATGACGTTTCAGTGGGCCCAGACGGCGCGGTCTATGTCAGCGAATTCATGGGCGGCGGCATCTTCCGGGTGAAGGATGGCGTGGCAAGTCTGTGGAAGGAACTCGGCTCGTTGCCTCTGCCAAATGGCATTCTCGTGCACGGGGATCAGATGATCGTCGGTTCCTTCGGTGACGAGTTGGCTCCAGATTTCTCTGTGAAGAACCCAGGTGGCTTGCTCACTGTCGATCTTGCCACCGGTGCTGCGANGCCGCTNGATGGCGCACAGGGCGTCGCCAGTGTCGANGGAGTGGTCGCAGTCGGTGACATGATTATCTATGATGACAATCCGACCGGGCGGATCTTTCTTTGGAAAGACGGTTCGAGCGAAGTCATNGCCGAGACAGCACCCGGTGTTGGNGATCTTGGGNTCATGGAAACAACGATCCTTGTGCCGAACCTGAACACAGGNCANGTCACCGCCTACCAGCTCACCGAATAGACCTATTGGGCCGCGCCGCCCGGCGCGCCANTAGCCGACATCGGTTTATACAGCAAAGCCGCGGGTGTGGCTGCGCATTGCGCGTCGGCGGTGCATGAGAAATCTTCAGAATTGCACTGCCGACGCGCAACCCCATCTTCGTTGTCGGAATGGCAGATGTGAATTCTCGGACAGGTTGTGTAGCCAGCGATAGTGCGCCTATTACAAACTGCCTTTTTTGGCTAATGCCGATACCGCATGTGCAAAGCAGGTCTTCCACCCTTCAAAGACAAAGGACACCACTTTGTGGTGGTGCTAGCCGTGGCTAGTTCCGCTGTCCACCGAAGCCAACTGAGNCTGCATTTCGCATCTAATGTCTGCGCCGGGTTCAAAGCCGACCTTCGGCCGACCAAAACATAGCTCTTGCGATGCCGTATTGTCGTGAGCGACCATCAATTCCGCCAGCCAACCCAACCGGCCCATTTCTGGCCCTTACCCCTGCGGCGCAATAACCGCGCAATCGCTTAGTTGCGACTGCAAGCGGTCGCAGGCTTTGGCAGCCGACGTGGCGCTCATGCCGACAAAACGGGCCTGAAACATAGAAACACCCTGCACGGTTTCCCGCGTGATGCTACGCTCTGCACCNCCAAAGCTTTCGATATCCACCAGCGCGGTCTGGATCAGGAGGCGCTCGGCTTGTCCGCGGTTTCTGAACGCGCCAACTTGCACGGAATAAGCTCCGGCGGCATCCGGCGAGGTTGTACGGGCCGGCAAAATAGCTTCGGGTAGGGGCGCAACGGCGGCGAGGGCAACGGAGCCGCCGAATGCAGGGCGGCGGAGCGGGCGGGCAACACCGGGTTGCGTTTGGCCCGGCGCGCTCACGAATTTGGCCCCCGGGCTGACCGGTGTGCCTTCCAGTGCCGCCGATATTGCGGCCTCTATGGCGGCGGCCTGAACGGCTTCGTCCACATTGCGGGCCATTAGCACGGCCACCGTTTCACTGCGCCGGACCGGACGATCGGCGCGAAGCACGCGACCGGATTGAACCGTTACAACCCGTGTATTGGGGTTGAGGCTAAGGCGCGGCAGCGCCACCACAGTTGCCCGTGAGGGAGCGCGGTTAAAGCCCATATCCATCAGCTCGGAAACGCGGCCATTGCGCTGAACGGTGGAAGTACCGCCAAACATTGAAACAATAATGCGTTCGTTGCCCCGACGGGCCGAGGCCACAAGATTGTAGCCAGCCGCATTGGTGTAGCCGGTTTTGATCCCGTCAGCGCCCTCATAAGAATCGAGGAAGCGGCTGTTGGTGTGGCGCACGCGGGCCACGCCGGCATCGGCGGTGCGCCGCGAGAACAGATTGTAATAGGCCGGATGGTCGTAGAACACGCGCTGCCCGAGGATCGCCATATCCCGCGCTGTTGAATAGTGGCCGCTCTGGGTCAAGCCATGGGCGTTGCGAAACTGGGTGTTGTTCATGCCCATGGCATGGGCGGTCTCGGTCATATATCGGGCGAATGCGGCTTCCGAACCCGAGATCGCCTCACCGATGGCTGTGGCGGCATCATTGGCGGATTTGATCGCAGCAGCGCGAATGAGGTGGCGCAGGGAAATGCGCTGGCCCCGACGCAACCCGAGCTTGGACGGCGGCTCGGACGAGGCGTTGGCCGAGATCGTGATCATCTGGTCCAGATCCATCCGACCAGATTCGATTTCGACAAAAGCCAGATAAAGGGTCATCATTTTGGTCAGGGAGGCGGGGGCCAGCTGCCGGTCCGCGCTGCGGGAATGCAGCACCTCGCCGGTGCGGGCATCCATCACCAAAGCGGCATAGGGCGCGGACCATGCGGTCGCCCCCGATAACACCAGAATAAACGCGAGGCTGACCGCGCGAAGGTATTGTTTCATCATTTGAATGGCTCGTCTGCTCGATTTGCCTATCGGCCCGAATTTCCGGTGCTCGATATGTGTGAGGTAAATCTAGCAAACCCTTGCAGAAATAGAAAGAATTATTTTTATTGTGCACTGCACAAAAATCCTTGACGCAGCGCAGCATAGACCCTATATTGGGGTCAGAAGATAGAAACCTAATTGGAGAAGCCCAATGACTGCTGCAAAAAAATCCACCAAAACCACTCAAAAAGCCGAAGAAATTTTCTCGGACGCCCAAAAAACTCTTGAAACCGGAATTGAAAAATTCGGCAAAGGCTTTGAAGAAGCCGCTGCTTTCGGTCAGGAAACAATGGACGCCATGATGCAATCTTCGGAAATTGCTGCCAAAGCTGCCGAAGAAATGAACGCCGACATCGCGGCTTTCTCGAAAAAATCTTTCGACGAAACCGTAGCGGCTGCCAAAGACATCGCGACAGCCAAATCGCCAACCGAGCTTTTTGAAAAGCAAACCGCTTTTGCAACCAGCGCTTTTGAAGGTTTTGTCGCTCAGGCCACCAAATGGAATGAAGCCATGGTTGCCGCTGCCAAAGACTCGATGGAGCCTGTTGGCAAGCGCGTAAACGCCGCTTCGGACATGATGAAATCTTACACCGTGTAAGCGGCGTAAAATTATGAATTTGGAAAAGGGGGCTTGTGCCCCCTTTTTTATTGCGCTGGAATAGAATATATAAAGCTCCGCACTGCCAAGGATAAAGGCCCTCATGAATTTTGAGCCCATAGTGATGAGCGAAGGTGAACCACCCGAGGACGGGGTGGACCTGCTAACACGCCCCATTGAGAAAACCGAAAAGCCGCCGCTTTACAAGGTGTTGTTGTTGAATGACGACTACACGCCGATGGAATTTGTGGTGCATATCCTCGAGCGCTTCTTCGGGCTGAACGCCGATGCGGCGCAAGGGATCATGCTGACCGTGCATATGAAGGGGCTGGCGGTTGTGGGGGTTTACTCCCACGAAATAGCAGAAACAAAAGTGACGCAAGTGATGGATTATTCCCGCCGAAACCAGCACCCTTTGCAATGCACGATGGAAAAAGAATAGCACCGCTGTGAGCCATTCCCCCCGATTTTTAGCCCCGTTTGAGCAAGGGTTGCTGGACGTGCCAAATGGCAACCTATTGGTGATCCGCGCTCCGGATGCCATGGGCCTTTCCGGCTTTTCGAATGTAACCGTAGAGCAAAGCTTTGCTCCGGTGTTCAACAGGTTCGAAAGCACCGGTATCGATGTGACCCCTCGGGCCGAAGGCCGGTTTGCCATGGTTATGGTGAACCTGACCCGCTCACGGCCAGAAAACCTGCGCAACATCGCGCGGGCGTGTGAGATGTCTGACGGTGTGGTTCTTGTGAACGGTGCCAAAACCGACGGAATCGAGAGCTTGTTGAAGCAGGTCCGTAAGGAAACCACGGTCGAAGTCATTTCAAAGGCGCATGGCAAGGTCTTCTGGTTTGACGCCACGCCGATGCCAGAGGCTTGGCTTGAAGCCGGAAAGCTGGCGGAAAACCAAGCGGGCTACCTGACCGCGCCGGGCATGTTTTCCCATGAAAAAATTGATTCCGGCAGTGCGTTGCTTGCCCCCTATTTGGGCGGGCTCAAAGGCCGTGTGGCAGATCTTGGTGCCGGATGGGGCTGGTTGGCCGCGCAGGCTATCGGGCCGGAGGTTGAAGAGCTTGTGCTTTTTGAGGCCGAGCAAATATCGCTGGATGCGGCTCGACAAAACCTCGACGACCCGCGGGTGCAGTTTGTCTGGGCGGATGTTTTATCCCTGCCCAAAACAGCCCCGTTTGATGCGGTTATTTCGAACCCGCCCTTTCATCAGGGGCGGCTGGCGGAGCCGGAACTCGGGGTCGGGTTTATTCAGGCAGCGGCCAAAATACTGAAGCCCAAGGGGCGGTTTTTGATGGTGGCGAACCGTCAGCTTCCCTATGAGCGGGCGCTTGACGCGGCTTTCCGCAAGTGGGAGATATTGGCACAAACCGGCGGGTTCAAGATTTTTGGCGCGAGTTTACCCAAGCGTTAACAACTAGCTTGAGCGGCCCAACTACCTTATGAATACCGGTGAGTTTAAGAATCATCGGAGGGCCAATGGCCGCATCTATCTCTGGAAAATCGGTAATCGTGACCGGAGCTGCCAACGGGGTTGGCTTGGCGATTGCACGCTTGTTTGTGGCCAATGGCGCCAATGTGCTGCTGGCGGATATGGACGAAGACAAGCTCGACGAAGAAGTGGCCTCACTGGCGGAAAGCGCCGGGCAGGCGGTGAGCTTTATCGGCGATTTGCGCGAAAAACTTACCGTCAACAACCTGATGGCAGCAACGATTGATGCCTTTGATCGGGTCGATATTCTGGTCAATGCCAGCCGCCAAGTGCTGCCGAGTGACCCGTTTGACGGCTCGAATGATGGATTCGAGCTGATGATGCACCAGAACGCGACCGTCAATATGCGGATTTGTCAGGCGGCGGCCAAGCGAATGATNTCGCAAAANGANGGTGGCGCCATTGTGAACCTGTCTTCAATTGCCGCGCAGGATTGCGTGGCGAATTCGGTAGGGTATAGCGTGGCCTCAGCGGCGCTGGACCAGCTGACCCGCTCGCTTGCCGTGGCCTATGCGCCGCATAATATCCGTGTAAATGCGGTGGCGCTGGGAAGCATTATGAGCGGCAGTTTGCTATCCATGATCGCCGAAGATGAAGACCTGCATGACGAAGTTGTGGCGGCCACGCCGATTGGGCGAATTGGAGAGGCCGACGAAGCGGCCCAGGCCGCGCTGTTTNTGGCTTCAGATTGCGCCAGTTTTATTACGGGCCAGATATTGGCCGTTGATGGCGGGCGCTCGCTGCTCGACCGGATGAGCAAGCTCGCCTATTGAGGCCTGCGGCCGGTGGCCTCGCTTTGCTCGGCTTGGGGCGCTGCCCCCTTTGGCCGCTGGCCAAATTCACCCGGGATATTTGAACAATTTGGATTGTAGGCTGGTTTAGCGAAGCCGGGCCAGAAGTGCGGCTGAGGCAAAGCCGTCGGCCTCCAAACCTGCGTTTCGCTGGTAGGCAATGATGGCGCTTCGGGTTTTGGCTCCCGCTACGCCATCGGTGCCGCCGGTAGAGAAGCCAGCGGCGGTCAGGCGGGTTTGGAGCTCGACGATTTGTTCGCGGGTGAGGTCGGCTGCGTCCCGTGCCCAAGGTTGAACAAATTCGCCGCCGCCAGCGATCCGGTCGGCCAGATGGCCAACCGACATCGCATAGGAGACCGAATTATTGTAGCGCTGGATCACGCGGAAATTCTTATAGACGGCAAAGACGGGATTGCCGGCTCCGGCAGGCAGCAAAAGCGCGGCTTCACTATAATTTGGCAGCGAACCACCCCCGGCGCGGCGCACGCCGAGGTTTCGCCACGTGGCAGCACTTTGGCGATTGTTGATATCGGCCAGCGCATAGTTGAACCCTTCGGGGAGGGTGACCTCTACCCCCCAGGGCTGGCCATGGACCCAGCCGTTTTGCCGGAGGTAGTTGGCGGTGGAGGCCAGCGCGTCAGCCGGGTTATCGCTCCAGATATCGCGTGTTCCGTCGCCGTCATAATCAGCAGCCAGCGCCCGAAAGCTGGTTGGGATAAATTGCGTGTGGCCCATGGCTCCGGCCCAGGAGCCAACCATATCGGAGCGGCTCACCTCGCGCGCTTGCAGGATTTTCAGGGCTGCGATGAGCTGGCGCTCTCCGTAGTTGCGGCGGCGGCCGTCATGGGCGAGCGTGGCCAGTGCCTCAACGGTATAAAAACTGCCCCGGTTTTGGCCGTAATTGCTTTCGACCCCCCAGATCGCCACGATGACCTCTGAATCCACCTTGTAGCGGTTTTCGATCCGGCGGAGCAGGTTGCGCCGTTGGCGGTGCGCCTGCCGCCCCTGCCGCAGGCGGGTGGAGGAGACAGCCGTTTCAAGGTACTCCCAGATCGGTTTGCTGAATTCGGGTTGGTAGCGGTCGTGCTCGACAACCTGCGCGTTGGGCACCACGCCGCGAAAGGCGGAATCAAACAAGGATGATTCGACTCCGGCTTGCAGGGCGCGGGCTCGGAAACTCTGTTTCCAGAGTTCAAAGCTGCTTTGGGCAGTTACTGGAAGGTTGCCGGAGAGAAAAATAACGGTGGCGCAAAAGAATAGTTTGGGGATAAAATTCATGGGAGCGTTGAAAACCTGCGAATAGGACGGGTGAACGGGAGCGTTTCGGTGGAAAAATACTTATCGAAATGACGGGAAATTACAAAATTATTTGGGACCAACTTTATGCATATTACCAGAAGAAACTTTATCAAGGCAACCGGAGCCGGCGTATTCCTGCCGGCAATCACGGGGCGGGCTTTTGCGGCAGAAGGTGGCGCGCCGCTGCCCGTTCCCGAGGTGATGGACCTGAGCGGTGGAACCATGGGGGAGCTCACCGCGAGGCTTGGCAGCGCGAACATGTTGCAGGGGCGGGCGACGCAAACGGCGGGGTATAGCGCTGATTACCTCGGTCCTTTGATCAGGGTCAAACGCGGGGAAACCGCGCGTCTTAAGCTGGGGAACAGCATAGCCGAGCCGGTTTCGGTGCATTGGCACGGGATGCATATTGATGGCGCGCAGGATGGCGGGCCGCATACGCCGGTGAACCCGAACGCGGTTTTTGATGCGGCGCTGGATGTGGACCAACCCGCCGCTACGCTCTGGTATCACTCCCATATTATGGAGCGCACAGCGCCGCATGTGTGGTTTGGGCTTGCCGGTATGTTATTGGTGGATGACCCGGATGCCCCCGATTCCGGCCTGCCGGACACCTATGGCGAGGATGACCTGCCGCTGGTGGTGCAGGACCGGATATTTGGCAATGACGGCAATCTTGTTTATGCGCCGCGCGGGCCTTCATTGATGCATGGCTACCGTGGGAGCGAAATATTGGTGAATGGCGCGATACGGCCCGAGGCGACTGTGCCCTTGGGGATGGTGCGGTTGCGGATATTGAACGGGTCCAATGCGCGGATATATCATTTCAGGTTTGAAGATGGGCGGCAGTTTGCGCAGGTGGCATCTGATGGTGGTTTGTTGCCCGCGCCGCTGCGGATGAACACCCTGACGCTGGCCCCCGCTGAGCGCGCCGAGATTGTGGTTGATTTCAGCAATGGCGCCCCTGTGCGACTACTTTCGGGGCCGGATGACAACTCCCCGATGGCTGGCATGATGGGTGGCATGGGCCGTATGAGCGGCATGATGGCCAGCCCCGAAGCGGACGAAAGCGGCGATTTCGAGATCATGCGGTTCTCGGTAAATAGCGGGTTGGCTGGCAAGGTGACGACGCTGGCCAATACCATTGCCGGTGCCCCCGTGCCTGATTTTGGTGAGCCGGTTCGGCGGCGGCAGTTCCGGCTCGATATGATGGGCGGTGGCATGGGCGGCATGATGATGGGCGGCGCGCATGGAATGTCGATTAACGGGGAATCGATGGATATGGCCGTGATCAATGAAGAGGTTAAGCGCGGCGAAACCGAGATATGGGAGATTTTTTCCACCGAGATGATGCACCCGTTTCATGTGCACGGAACGTCGTTTCAGGTTCTTTCCGAAAACGGGGTGCCGGTGGATTCAACTGCACTGGGCCTGAAAGATGTAGTGCTGGTCGAAAACACGGCCGAAATATTGGTGCGGTTTGACCGGACCGCAGATGCCGCGACACCGTATATGTATCATTGCCATATTCTGGAACATGAAGATCTGGGTATGATGGGGCAATTTACGGTGACTTGATCGGGAAGTGGGATTGCACATGCAGGTCGTCGTTAAATAGGTCACGCCATCCTTTCGCGGAATAGCTTCTTGACTTTATTTGCCAGTAGTCCTGAGCTAAAGTCAGATATATTGACTTAATACTGCTCCAGAATCCCGACCTTTCCTTTCCAAAGACTAGGCTGACGACATTGACAAATGATGGCACCAAGCCCGATGACCTTCTCGATGAAGTTGATGCATTGCGCACTGAAGTAGAGCGATTCAACAATCACAGGTTTGTTCGAATTCAAAATTCCCCTTGGCGGCTATTTTTCTATCGTTTTATCCTAGGGGTTGCCACAGGCTTTGGCACCGTTTTTGGGGCCACGGTAATGGTCTCCTTTACCATCTATTGGCTGCAGGGCATAGACTGGTTGCCGTTGATTGGTGATTGGGCCGGGCAGATTGCAACGGAAATGAAGGCGGGAACCGAGTAAGCCGCACAACGAAGGGTTTGGGGATTTTGGCTGGTTGTCAGTTTTCGCAAACCTGTTTGCAAAGACAGCAATTTAGGTTTCCAAGCCGATACAGATCGTTGCGATTTACGCTCCCCACGACATGGCTAAGTTTTCCGCTTCACCTTCCGGCTGATCTTGCGTTTGTTCACTTTTGCGCGGGTTTTGCCGCGCGGGCTGGTATATTTTTTGCGCCCCTTTTTGCCAGCGGGCAGGGCTTTGCCATCGACTTCCAACAGTTCAAACAGCAGGCCGCCGGTGAGCGGGTCGGCCTCGGCGAGCTGGACTTTGGCGCGCAGGCCCGCGCGGAGCACGCGCTTTGAATGCTCGCCGGTTAGGGTGCGGCTGTCTTCATCATAGGTGAAATATTCCTGCCCGAGGCGGGAGACCGGAATCAGGCCGTCAGCACCGGTATCGTCGAGCTTCACAAATATACCAAAGCGGGCCACGCCCGAGACCACTCCGGCAAAAGCGCTGCCGACTTGTTCGGAGAGGAATGCCGACAGGTAGCGGTCGGTTGTATCGCGCTCTGCCAGCATGGAGCGGCGCTCGGTTTGCGAGATGTGCTCGGCGGTGGCCTCGAGGTTTTCGGCCTCTTGCGGCGTCATACCGTCATCGCCCCAGCCATGGGCCTTGATCAGGGCACGGTGCACGATCAGGTCGGAATAGCGGCGAATGGGGGAGGTGAAGTGGGCGTAACGCTGGAGGTTGAGGCCGAAATGGCCGAAGTTTTTCGGGCCGTAATAGGCTTGAGTCATGGAGCGCAGCACGGCCATATTGATCATTTCTGCGTGCTCGCCACCGGCGGCTTCGTCCAGCAAACGGTTAAGCTGGGCGTTTGCAAGCGCTGGCCTTTGGCAAGCACCATACCGACCGATTGTACGGTCTCGTGCAGGCTTTCCATTTTGTCTGGGTTAGGCTCTTCGTGGACCCGATAGACAAAATCGGCTTTGGCGGCTTCCAGCGTTTCAGCGGCGCAGACATTGGCGAGCACCATGAATTCCTCGACCAGCTTATGGGCGTCAAACCTATCCCGGAAGGCAACCGAGGTGACAACGCCTTGGTCCGACAGAATGATCTGGCGCTCGGGCAGGTCAAGGTGCAGGGGCTGGCGTCTGTCGCGTGCTTTTTTGGAGGCCGCATAGGCGGCCCAGAGCGGCTTTAGCGCGGTTTCCAGAATGGGTTCGGTGACCTCGTCCGGCGCGCCATCTATCGCGGCTTGGGCTTGGTGATAGCTGAGCGCGGCGGGTGATTTCATTAGCCCACGGGTAAAACGATGCGATTTTTTCGCCCCGTTTTTGTCCAGCACGATCCGCAGCGCCATGCAGGGGCGCTCAACCCCGCCATGCAGTGAGCAGAGGTCGCCCGAAAGGTTTTCGGGTAACATTGGCACCACGCGATCGGGGAAATAGGTGGAGTTCCCGCGCTTTTTCGCCTCGATATCGAGCTTGGAACCGGGGCGCACATAATGCGCCACATCGGCAATTGCGACCCAGACGATATGGCCGTCGCCTTCGGGGTCTGGCATTGCGCAAATCGCATCGTCACGGTCGCGGGCATCCGCCGGGTCAATGGTGAACAGGGGCAGGTGGCGCAGGTCTTCGCGCTTGCCGAGCTTTACCGGTTTGGCCGCCTCGGCTTCGGCCTCCACATCCGCGGGAAAGTGGTCCGGTATGCCGTGCTCGTGAATGGCAATCAGGCTGATGGATTTTGGTGCCGAAGGGTCTCCGATGCGGGCGATGATCTGGGCATGCCCCAAGCCACGGCTGCGCCTGCCTGTGCTTTCGGCTTCGACCAGCTCGCCATCGCGCGCACCCATGCGGCCCTCGGGGGCCACTTGCCATTCTCGGTCGGACTTTTTGTCAACCGGCACAATGCGGCCGCCATATTCACCCTGCCTGAAAATACCAACAACCTTTTCCGCCCCGCGCCCGATGCGGCGGATCAAGCGGCCCTCAAACGGCACATGCTCATCGCCCGTACCGCTGATCCGGCAGAGGATACGGTCTCCGATTGTCAGGGCCGGATCGCCTTTTTTGGGCACAAACAGAACCGCTGGCGCTTTGTCATCGCCCTTCCAGTTTAGCGGTTCGGCAAACAGGTCTCCATCCCGGTCCTGCGCGGTGATATGCAACAGCTCCACCGGCGCAAGGCTGTTTTTATCGCGGAAGGTTTTGCGGTCTTTCGTGAGGTGCCCCTCGGCGTAAAGCTCACGCAACACGCGCTTGAGCTCGACCCGCGCCTGCCCCTTTATCCCGAACGCCCGCGCGATATCACGCTTGGAGGATTGGGAGGGATTATCTTTTACCCATTCAAGAATGGCGGCTTTGGAGGGGAAATGTTTCATTTATGCGGTGTAGCGCGCGCAAAGGGCAGGCGCAAATGAAAAGGGCAGCAGGGGTGACCGCTGCCCAATTGGATATCAACTGTTTTTGGAAGCTAGAACTTCCAGCCAGCACGCACCTGAAAGGCCTGAATGTTGGTGGTCTGGGTTTCGGTAAGGTACCCAGTTTCGCCAGAAAGGTTACGGGCGATATACTCGGCTCCGACAAACATATTTTCACCTACCATCATGTCCACTCCGGCCCCATAGTTCATGCCGCTTACGTCAAAATTGTTGCCGGACTCGAATTCGAAGTTGCTCATTGAATACCCAACAAAGCCGTAAACCAGCAAACTGTTCATTGCGTAGCCAACTCGCGCCTTGCCATCTACAAAGTAGTTGAAGGTTTCAAGCGGATAGCCGATGGGGCCAAAGCCGGGAACATCGACCGCCGAATAAGCGACTTCGCCACCGTATACCAGATTGTTGTTCTGCATATTGTAACCAACAAATGCACCATAACTGCTGCCTGGTTCAAGTGAGTCAAACTCGTTTCCGGAACCTTCATAGTCATAGGCCAGATCGCCGCCCAAGCCGAGACCGTAAGTGGCACCCAGATAGAGCCCCGCCCAGTTCGGTGCGGCAGCCATTGCAACGGGCTCGACATCAACAATAACGGGCGCAACTACGCTTCCGGCAATTGCAGCGCTGGTGAGCATGGTACTTGTGGCAAGAATAGAAAGAAGTTTTTTCATAACGGCCTCCTGAGGCTTGGGTTAACGGTTAACACTTCTTAACTTATTGGGCGCATTTCTCATTGACTTGAGTCAACTGTTTCAGCTCTTTCTGGGCGATAGGATGTTTAAATGGCCTGCTTTGGAGAGCCAGAGGATTTCCGAAAAAAGCAACCTAAAAATATCTTCAACCCAAAGGCGGAATCCGCGCCACAAAATGCCCCTTCACGCCCTGCGGCCATTGCTTATAGGGCACTTGCCCTGTTTCGCTTTCGTCATAGGCTTGGGCATATTCCACAATCGCTTCAGCGGCTTCTTCATCGGGCGTAAACTTGCCCAGCACGTAAGAAAGCTTGCCATCCCCCTGAATGGCGATATTGCAATGCCGGTCACAGCCCATCAGGCAGGATTGGCGGCGCACGGTAATGCCCTGTGTGGCCAGTGCCTCCACATGTTCGGCCAGCATTTCCCCGCCGGATTTTCCATCCAGCAGCTTTTGATCGCTTGAAAAATTGCAGGTGTCGCAAACGGTTATGGTCGTCATTTTATCCCCTCTGGTTTTCCACCCATTTAAGGACCTGCGCTACAGATTCAACCTCAAAAACATCGGGGAGCCGCGGCCTTTTCACCATAATCACAGTGATCCCCAGCGCGCTGGCCGCTTTTAGCTTGGCTTCGGTCGCGCTGCCACCCGCATTTTTGCTGACCAGATGCGTGATTTTGTGCTGTTCCATCAGGGCGGTTTCAGCCGCCAATGAAAACGGTGGCCGCGCGAGTATCACCTCGCCTGTGGTCGGCACACGGTTTGGTGGCTCGATGCTTCGGGTCAGGAACCAAACATCCTCGCGGGGCAAAAACGGTGCCAGCGAGCGGCTGCCGATGCTTAAAAAAGCGCGCGCCCCTCGTGGTAACGCGCTTGCGGCGGTTTCCATGTCGGCCACGTCCTGCCACTCAGCCCTCTGCCGCCATGCGGCGCGGTTCAGCCGCAAAATTGGCACGCCGGTTCGGGCGGCAGCTTTGGCTGCGTTCTGGCTGATCTGGCTTGCAAAAGGGTGGGTGGCATCCACCAGCGCAGCAATTTTTTGGGCCACGAGATAGTCCGCCAGCCCATCAGCTCCGCCAAAACCTCCGGCGCGGTGCGGGGTGCGCAAAGGCCGTTTGGTGACACCGGACAGCGAAAGGACAGCTTGCCCCCCAAGGGCCGTTGCCAGCGCGCGGGCTTCAGCGGTGCCTCCCAGAATGAGGATCGTCAAAACCCTGTCTGCGCCAGCACAGCCCCCGCCCTGTCCACCACAATCACCTCAACCACCACCGTGCCGCGCAAGGTTTCTGAAGCGACAGATTTTGCGCCCGCTGCCACGACCTCCGCCAGTGGCCTGCCTGCAATAGTGTAGGCTTCCAGCGCTGTGTTGGCCTTCGCAACCGCAGGTACGCCGGAGCGTTCGGCAAGGTTCACAAGGTCAACTTGCGAGCGGCCCGAATGCAAGTCCATCGCCCCTTGCGCCAGCTTGGTCATCTTGCCAATCCCGCCTGCAATGGTCAGCCGCTTAACCGGATGGCGGCGCAGATATTTCAGCGTGCCGCCGACAAAATCCCCCATATCAAGGCAATCCGCCTCTGGAAGGTCATAAAGCGCCCGTGCCGTGGCTTCGGATGTCGCCCCCGTCGCCGCAATCAGGTGGTCTCTCCCCGCAGCCCGCGCCACATCCACCCCCCGGTGGATAGAGGCAATCCAGGCC
>JGI24723J26617_10002564_pt1 | contig 14176 bp, 8 predicted proteins | sample Cruoilmetagenom6_FD_26617 | JGI IMG/M metagenome (IMG submission 26617)
GTGTAAGGCCTGTGTATTTTCGACGCATTTTAATGCGCTGACCAACATGCTTGTCGATACGATATGCCACTTTATGAGGGGGCTCATTTTGGTCACTATTGTTCTTCATGGTCTAACTTATAAATTTCCTTGCACAAAAGGGCGGTTGGGTCTGGTAGAGCCTCGCTTGCTGTGCTAAATGATGTGTAAATAATAGATGCGTAGGAAAATACTATGCATCCTAATGGTTGTTTTACTCTCTATAGTTTCCATAGTTAGGTAGTATAACAACTTAAAAGATTGTAACAAACTGTTTTTACGATAAAACAGAACTACAGAAGTGATAGTGGAAAAATATAATGAATACTAAGGTCATTCGTTTCTTTGTTTTGGGGTCTCTTTTGCTAACCGTGGCAGCGTGTAGCAAGGATAAAGCAGAAAAATATACAGCGCGCGACGTGGAGCAGCTCTATAATATAGCTGCTGATTTCTCCGATAAACGACGCTGGAAATATGCGGCTGTTGCTTATGATGAAGTTGAGCGTCAGCATCCATATTCTGTTTGGGCTCGTCGTGCACAAATCATGTCTGCCTANTCGCATTATATGGCACGCAATTATGATGAAGCAGTATTGGCTTCTGAGCGTTTCTTACAATTACACCCTGGTAACTCTGGTGCACCCTATGCTTATTATCTGATTGCATTGTCGCATTATAACCAAATCATTGACGTTGGTCGCGATCAGGAAAAAACCTTTGAAGCGCAAAATGCACTTTCTGAAGTTTTCCGTCGCTTTCCATCCACTGAGTACGCAAAAGACGCGAAGCTTAAATTTGACCTAACTCGTGACCACTTGGCGGGCAAGGAAATGGAAGTGGGTCGCTTTTACCTAATGCGTGAAGAGTATCTGGCAGCGCTTGGTCGTTTTCAATCAGTCGCAGAGCAGTTTGAAAGCACGAGCCACTTGCCGGAAGCTCTCTACCGCTTGACGGAAACATATTTGGCACTTGGTCTTGTGAAAGATGCTGAACGTTCAGCACAGGTTTTAGGTCATAACTATCCGGGCAATAAATGGTACGAGCGGTCATACGAGCTTCTTACTGAAAACCGCCAAGATTAAGAGTTCGTAAGGGCTGGGGCGTCCTTCATCTTGTTACATGCGAATTTGCTGAGGGGCCAAATTGCTGAGGGGAAGCCGGTGCTTGTAAGTTTGTCCATTCGCGATATTGTTCTGATAAATCGCTTACACCTTGATTTTTCAAAGGGTCTATCTGTGCTTACAGGTGAAACTGGCGCTGGTAAATCCATTTTACTCGATAGTTTAGGGCTGGCAACTGGCGCACGTGCGGACAGCGGTTTGGTGCGGCACACCAGCGAGCAGGGCAGTGTTCTTGCCGTTTTGGAGCCCAGCTCTGACCACCCAGCCCATAGTATTTTACATGACAATGATATCGAGCCTGATGAGGGTCAGATACTTTTAAAACGTACCATTACCGCTGATGGTCGTTCGCGTGCCTATATTAACGATCAACCCGTCTCCGTTGGCTTGCTACGACGCGTTGGGGAAAGTTTGGTGGAAGTACACGGACAGCACGATGACCGTGGCTTGCTGGATATCAGCGCACACCGTGCCTTGCTTGACCAGTTTGGGGTATTCACCAAAGAGCAAACGTCAGTTGCAACTGCGTTTGAAGCTGCACGTGCTGCGATTAAGGCCCTGAGTGACGCTGAGAAAGCTCTAGAGGCTGCTCGCGCCGACGAAGAGTGGTTGCGTCACACAGTGGATGAGCTAACGGCCCTAGCGCCAGCTGACGGCGAAGAAGATGAGCTAGCTGAAAAGCGTGCCCGCATGATGGCGGGTGAGAAGCTTTCTGAAGATTTAAACGATATGTTGGAAGACCTGACCAAGGATGGTGGATCGGATGCTGTGTTGCGCTCGGTTCTGCGCCGTATGGCCCGCACGGATAGCACAGAGCAAGCGATCCTCAGCCCAGCGCTGGACGCGCTCGACCGTGCAGCTGAAGAACTTAATGAGGGCATTGCAGCCCTTGAAGCTATCCAAAGAGATATGGATTTTGAACCGCATATTCTGGAAAGTACAGAAGAGCGTTTATTTGATCTGCGTGGTATGGCACGCAAGCATAAATGCCAAGTGGCTGAGTTGCCGGCACTGCGTGATAGCCTGCAAGCACAGCTAAACGGCGTAGACGCAGGCGATGACATTGTGCGTGAACTGGCGGCAAAAGCAGATGCCGCTGAAGTCACACTTATTGCTGCCACAGCTAGGCTCACCGCAGCGCGCGTCAAAGCCGCTGTAGGCTTGGACAGCGGCGTGATGGCAGAACTACCACCCCTCAAGCTGGAAAAAGCACAGTTTAAAACAGTGATAGAGCAATTGCCGCGCGAAGAGTGGAGTGTTGACGGTGCTGACCGTGTATCTTTTGAAGTATCCACCAACCCTGGTGCGCCTTTTGGCCCTATGATAAAAATAGCCTCTGGCGGTGAACTCGCACGGTTTATCTTGGCGTTAAAAGTGGTGTTGGCTCAAAAAGGCAGTGCCCCTGTGTTGGTTTTCGATGAGGTTGACCGTGGTATTGGCGGCGCTACCGCCAACGCAGTGGGTGAACGCTTGATGCGCCTTGCTGATGGTGCACAAGTGCTTGTTGTCACACACTCTCCTCAAGTGGCCGCGCTCGGTGTATCACATTTTAGAATATCTAAAGCTGAAGGCGCCGTGAACGGCAGTAAAGGCCAAACCATAACGAGTGTAAGCTTCTTAAGTGATGAGGATCGCCGTGAAGAGATTGCACGAATGCTCTCAGGTGCTGAGGTTACTGACGCAGCCCGCGCTGCTGCTAGCCAGCTGTTGGGTGTAGAGTGATATGACGGATCTTTTCAACAGCCTCAAAAATGTAACTGATATGACCAAGGATGATGCTCGCACTGAGCTTGCGCGGCTTACAGTTGAGATTAAGTTTCATGATGCGGCATACTACACACAGGATGCACCAAAGATTAGTGACGGTGACTATGATGCACTACGGCTTCGCAACAGTGAGATTGAAGCACGGTTTCCCGATCTTGTACGCAGTGATAGCCCCAGTAATCGCGTGGGCGCTAAGCCCAAGGGTGGTTTTGAAAAAGTGAAGCACCGTGCGCGGATGCTAAGCCTAGATAACGCCTTTAACGGTGAGGATGTGGCGGAATTTATAGCGCGGATACAGCGGTTTTTGGGGTTGGACGCTACGGAAACCGTAGCGCTTACAGCAGAGCCTAAAATTGACGGGCTTTCGCTAGCGCTGCGCTACGAAAAAGGTGAACTCGTAGAAGCTGCAACGCGCGGCGATGGCACGTTAGGCGAAAATGTCACCGCAAATGCCCGCACTATCAACAATATCCCGCATACGTTAGTTGGCGATAACATCCCTGATATATTTGAGGTGCGCGGTGAGGTTTATATGGCTAAGTCTGATTTCGCCTTGCTCAATGCACGACAGGAAGAGGCGGGTAAAAAGATATTTGCCAACCCACGTAATGCAGCAGCGGGATCACTGCGTCAGCTAGATGTCAGCATCACCGCCTCACGCTCGTTAAAGTTTTTTGCATATGCATGGGGCGATGTTCGTACACTACCTGCTGACAACCAGTGGGACGTGATCAACAAGTTTAAAAGCTGGGGCTTCGATGTTAATCCGCTGTTCAAGCGCACTGAAACACTTGAAGACTTACTTGCGCAGTATACTCACATTGAAGAACAGCGTGCTTCGCTGGATTATGACATCGACGGTGTTGTCTACAAAGTGGACCGTCTCGACTGGCAGGAACGCTTGGGTTTTGTCGCCCGTGCACCGCGCTGGGCTATCGCCCACAAATTTCCTGCTGAAAAAGCCAGCACTGTAGTTGACGACATTGATATTCAGGTGGGGCGTACAGGCGCGTTAACACCCGTTGCAAAGCTCAAACCTGTGACCGTTGGTGGTGTCGTTGTGTCAAATGCTACCCTGCATAACCGTGATGAAATAGCGCGACTTGATGTGCGTGTTGGGGATACGGTCATCATACAGCGCGCGGGAGATGTTATTCCGCAAGTAGTTGAAGTTATTAAAGAAAATAGAGAGCTGAATAGCGTGGCTTTTGAATTTCCTAAGCATTGTGAGAAATGTGGATCAGTTGCTTTAGCCGAGGGTGATGATGTTGTAGTGCGCTGTACAGGTGGTATGATTTGCCCTGCACAACGTGTAGAACGCCTCAAGCATTTTGTCAGCCGTAATGCCTTTGATATTGACGGAATGGGCGTAAAACAGATCACTGCTTTCTTTGATAGCGGTTGGGTCAAAGGGCCTGCGGATATTTTCTCGCTGGCAGAACACCAAGGCGAACTTCGCACCAAAGAAGGGTGGGGGGACCTGTCGGTTGATAACTTGCTAGAAGCGATCGAAGAACGGCGCACCATCGACTTCCATCGCTTTTTATTCGCACTCGGTATTCGCCACCTAGGTCAACAAACAGCCTTACTCATCGCGCGAACCTATCTGACAATGGAGGCATTTCGTGAAAGCCTTGATAAAATTATTGATGGTGAAGAAGAAGCCCTCGCAGATTTTTTAAATATTGATGGTATCGGCGCTGTGATGGCAAAAACCATCATAGACTTTTTCCGTGAGCCGCATAATGCGGAGGCTGTGGAAGCTCTCTTAGCTGCCGTTACCGTTCTTGAGGCAGAGGTTATTGAGAGCGATAGCCCCGTTGCTGGTAAGACGGTCGTTTTCACAGGATCGCTTGAACTTATGAGCCGCAGTGAGGCTAAAGCGAAGGCTGAAACCCTCGGTGCTAAGGTGTCAGGGTCGGTCTCTAAAAAGACTGATTATGTGGTTGCGGGCCCAGGTGCAGGCTCAAAGCTTAAGAAAGCCAACGATTTGGGCGTTAAAACCCTCACAGAAGCTGAGTGGCTTGAATTAATTTCTTAGTACCAGTGATTTACAGCACATCTTTTCAAATTATATTCCGCTATATCTTATCTCTCATTATGCGCATAAAAACAGGCTTGAATGCATAAGCCATGCGTTTTTTGCATAGCTACTATTGAAAAATAACATCTACAAAGATGTGGAAATTAAGCACATATAACCCCCAGCACGACAGTGCACAAAATTTTAAAACCGTCCCACCTGAAGGAGACAAAAAATGTTATACACAAAAATTGACGTAATCGAAGCCAACAGCTTCATGGGATTGCTCGCGGCAGACGGCCTAGTACCTGGTTCAATCGCTGATGTTCTTGTAAAGCCTAGCTTGGTAGAACGCGCTGAAAAAATTATCGCAGCTGCGAATGATAATCCTATCCGCATCGTACGCCCATCCGCGCTTGGCGGTAAGGCACCACGCGTTGCCTAAATAATTTATGGTTTGTTGACCTTTCCCTTACTGCTTTTTAAGCATTAAGGTCGGCCAACCATCTGTCTCTGATCTTCCGATCAAAACAAGTCCTCGTTGCTCATAAGCTGCGAGGACTTCGCTTTCTTGGACTTGTCTAAGCCCCGCTAGTAGGATAAGCCCGCCCACTGCCATCGCTGATGTCACACTTTCAGCAAGCTCGATCAGCGGACCAGAGAGAATGTTCGCGAACACAAGGTCAAACGGGCCTTCTGCACTAAAAGCCTCATCATCAAGGCCGTCAGCAACCAGCGTGGCAACACCGTATCCATCTGCGCCCAGTTCGCGGGTAGAGATGTGGTTAAGGCCCATGTTGTATTCAGTAACTTCGATCGATTTTGCATCAATGTCGGTCGCGAGTATCTGAGCATCCCATGCTTTTGCGGCCGCCATTGCCAGCACACCAGACCCTGTACCAAGGTCTAAAATTTTAGCGGGGGCGAGGGTATCAAAAAGACTGTCTAAAAAGGTGAGGCAGCCGTGGGTGGTCTCATGCTGACCAGTGCCAAAGGCTTGTCCTGCATCGACTTGCAAGCAAATCTCTGCTGTATCCATCAAATGATTGTCATGACTGCCAAACACCAAAATACGCCCCGCCGAAACAGGGTGTAACAGCTTTTGACTCTCCGACACCCAGTCACGGTCTTCAATGGGTTCTAGTGCATAAGTCAGGTCACTAAGCTCAGCGCCTGTCATAATTGTTGTCAGGTAAACTTCCGTAGGTTTTTCAGGAAAGAATAGTTGAAAACGCCAAATGGCGTCATTGTTGACCTCAAACTCTTCCCGCTCGTCAATCTCAAAGAAAGACATAGTGGGAGGGACCTCACCGGTCACTTCAGTCGCGGTTTCAATAGCATTTTCGATCAATGGGGCGTGATTGGGCGTCGCTTCAAAAGAGACGCGCCATCCTGTGTCATCAGTCATACTGTCTCTCCTAAGCGGGGGTTACAAAGCTATCGAGGACCTTTTTTAAGCCTGCTTTATCGAAGTTAATCTCTAACTTGTTACCGTCGGTATCTTCGATGATACCATAGCCAAACTTTTCATGGAACACCCGTTCGCCCACGGCAAAATCAGTGGTGAGCTCGACCTTTTTGGCTTTTCCAGGGATAGTGCGTGATCGGCTCTTGGGTTTGCTGCGCTCACCATAGCTCGTGCCAGCGGACGCCTTGCGGGCCCTTTGCCAGCCTGCGCCGTAGCCTGACTGGCTATTGTTTTGTTGTGATGTGTTGTTGTCCCAAAAGTCTTCACTGCCCCAACCGCTGCTTGGTTTTGAGCCATAAAGACCCTGTGTAGCCTCCATATCAATATTGTCTTCAGGGAGTTCTTCAATAAAGCGAGAGGCTTGGCTACTTTGCCACTGACCAAATATCATACGGGTGCCAGCAAATGTAATGGTAGCTTTTTTCTTGGCACGGGTCAGNCCTACGTAGGCGAGGCGACGTTCTTCTTCTAGGCTTTTGTTGCCGCCTTCATCTAGGCTNCGTTGGTTGGGGAAGACGCCTTCTTCCCAGCCAGGCAAGAACACATTATCAAACTCAAGGCCCTTTGCCGCATGAAGCGTCATTAGTGAGACCTTATTGGTGTCATCCTTTTCCTCATTTGCCATCACGAGGGAGATATGCTCTAAAAATCCTGCAAGATCCTCAAAATGGGTCATGCCAGAGACCATCTCTTTAAGGTTTTCAAGGCGGCCGGGTGCGTCGGGGGACTTATCGTTCATCCACATGGCGGTGTAACCAGATTCGTCCATTACCATCTCGGCAAGCTCTGTATGCGGCATATCCTTAACACCCGCGCGCCACCGGTCAAAGTCCTCCATCAAGGATTTCAGACTTTTCCGTGCTTGTGGGCGTAGTTCGTCAATATCGGTTAACTGTAGCGCTGCACGGGTCATAGATATATTCATGCTACGGGCGAGATCATGGATCTTTTGCACCGCCTTAGTGCCTAGCCCGCGTTTAGGAACATTGATAATGCGCTCGAAGGCTAAGTCATCGTCTGGCTGCGCGATAACCCGCAAGTAAGCCATTGCATCTCTAATTTCAGCGCGTTCATAAAAACGCGGACCGCCAACAACGCGGTAGGCGACGCCTAGCTGGATGAGGCGTTCTTCAAATTCACGCATTTGAAAGCCTGCGCGCACCAAAATTGCCATTTCGTTGAGGCCGCAGCCTTTGCTTTGCAGCGCTTCAATTTCTTCACCGATGTAGCGTGCTTCCTCAGGGCCGTCCCACACGCCTTTTACAGTGATTTTATCGCCCGCTTCCGCTTCGGTCCAGAGTGTCTTGCCAAGGCGGTTTTCATTGGAGGATATAAGCGCACTAGCTGCTGCTAGGATATTGCCAGTAGAGCGNTAATTTTGTTCTAGCCTTACGACCACGGCGTTTTCGTAATCAGTGGAAAAACGCAAAATATTGCCTACTTCCGCGCCGCGCCAACCATAAATACTTTGGTCATCATCACCGACGCAGCATATGTTGCGGTGTTTTTGTGCTAGTAAGCGTAGCCATAAATACTGTGCCACGTTGGTGTCTTGATACTCATCCACCAACACAAAACGAAAGATATCTTGATACTTAGCGATGATATCAGGGTGCTTTTGGAATAGCGTAATATTGTGCAGGAGCAAGTCACCAAAATCCACGGCATTTAAAACTTGTAGTCGTGCTTGATAGGCGCTGTAAATCTTGCCGCCTTTGCCGTCCGCAAAGGAAAAGCTTTCATCGCTGGAGATACGGTCGGGGGTTAGTGCTTGGTTCTTCCAGCGATCAATCAACCCAGCCATCATGCGGGCGGGCCAGCGTTTATCATCGATACCTTCTGCTTGAATCAGTTGTTTTAGCAACCTGATTTGATCATCGGTGTCTAAAATCGTGAAATTGCTCTTTAAGCCGACCATTTCGGCGTGGATACGCAGGATTTTACTGGCGACTGAGTGAAATGTGCCGATCCACATGTCATCAACGGGGCGCCCCATGATGCGCGCAACGCGGTTCTTCATTTCGTTTGCTGCTTTGTTGGTGAAGGTAACACATAGAATATTCCACGGTGCAGTGACACCTGTGGCAAGCAGATGCCCAAGGCGAGTGGTTAAAACACGTGTTTTACCCGTGCCAGCGCCAGCCAAAACCAAGACAGGGCCATCCACAGCAAGCACAGCTTCGCGCTGCGCGTCGTTGAGGGACTGCATATAGGCTGGTTCCACCTGTTCAACCACGCTTGGCGGGAAGGGCGGACTATCCAAATCATCAAGGTCAAATGGGTCATCAATCATCAGCGATGTTTAGCATCATGAAAGAGTAGTTGGAAGCAGTTTAACCGAGCCGTGAGTATTTTCCGTCTCGACCATGCGCTTCTAAGAGTGCGCGGTTATATGCGCCCATAACAGCGCGGTAGCCAAGCATGCCAACAACGATGGGTTTGGACGAGCTTTCAACGACGGGCAGGAAGTCTTCACCGCTTTGTTCCATGCGGTTTAGCGCCACTTGTAAGGCATCGCTAGACTTTACCCAAAGCGGCTTTTCACGTGCCACATCCTTAGCTGTGAGGGTTTTCTCATCTTGCTCTTCAAAAATATCTGCGGGCAAGCCCTCTAGTGTTATAACGCCTGTCATCACGCCTTCTTTGTCGATCACAATCAATTTGCCGTCACCCGAGCGAACCAGCTGATTATGTGCATAGGCAAGACTGGCACCTTCCGCGATGGTATAATATGTTTTGTTCATAATCTCGCTTACCTTCATGGACTTCAAAAGATACGAAGCTTTACCATCCTCAAGATGGATGTTGCGGTTGGCGAGCGACATATGAAAGAAGGAGCGCTTATAAAATAAGCTGGTGACAAGGCTTGCAACTGCCCCCGCGATCATAACCGCGATAGTGAGGGAATAGTCACCAGTGATTTCAAAAACAATTAACGTGGACGAGATAGGCGCGCCGAGCACAGCTGAGGCCATAGCGCCCATACCAACAATGGCATAGACACCAGCGCTAGAACCAAGCTCAGGTGCTAGCCCAGTTGCCATTATACCGAAGGCACCGCCAGCCATTGCGCCGATAAACAGTGATGGTGAAAAGACGCCGCCCCCAAAATGACTACCGAGTGAAATGCAGGTCGCGATAATTTTCATGGCGACGAGGCCCAAAAGTAACCAAAGACCAATGTGGCCGTTGAGGGCATCGCTGGTCGCTTCATAACCAACGCCTAAAATTTCAGGGAAAACGATAGCGATCAGGCCTACGAGTATACCGCCGCGGATAGGCAAAGCCCAAATGGGCAAGCTGCCGGGTTCGTCTTGGCGGCGTTTGTCAGCTTCTTTAAGCCCGCGCATAAAGACAACGGCTATGAGTGCTGCAAAAATGCCGAGGAGGAAAAAAGCGGGAAACTCCCAAAAGGATTGGATTGTATAGTCGGGAACCACGAAGGCAGGGTAATCCCCCAGAAAAGCACGGCTAATGAGCGTGCCAGCGATCGCGGCGATAACAACAGGTGTGAAAGCGTGCAGGGCATAATGCCCAATGATCACCTCGTGCGCAAAAAATACACCAGCGATCGGTGCGTTAAATGATGCGGATACAGCAGCTGCTACACCGCAGCCAAGCAGTGTGCGGGCAACAGCAGGGGCCAAATGAAAGCGCTTGGTGATAACGGACGCAAGCGTTGCGCCCAGATGCACTACTGGACCTTCGCGGCCGACAGACGCCCCGAAACCGATAGATACACTAGAGATAACAGCGCTGAGCAGACCGTGCTTTAGGTTTATACGCCCATCATGGAGCGCTGCGGATTCGATAACATTGGGTACGCCGTGCGCGCGGTGATGGGGCATTAGGCGTATAAGTTGGCCAACGATGACACCGCCGACAACAGGCACCAGCAACACAACCCACCAATCAAGCGTCTCAGCGACAGACTTCAACGTTATCTCACTGGAGCCAAACATGGTTTCTTGTAACCAGCCGATAGCCACGTAAAAACCGATTGCGGCTAGCCCCGCGATTAACCCAACCGCGAGCGCCAAGATCATCAAGGTCCAGTGCTCGTAGCGTCCAGCACCGCGGTGCATGGCCTTCGCTCTTAAGATCAGCTGTTGCAATATGGTATGCTCAGGTTTCGGCATTAGGTTCGTCTTCTAGTTATTGTTTCTGATATCTAACCCGATAAAAGTTAAAATGCGAAGTCTTTTCCTTGATTATCTGCTTGGGTCTTGCAATCGTCACATTGCTACAGCACTTTATACTCTGTAAATTTTGAAAAGAGCCAAGCCCATGAAGAAAATATCAAAAAGGATAGCAGTTGCTTTTGCCACCTTTTTTGGTGCGCTCATTATTGCGGGCTTTGTGTTACCGCCCTTTATGGACTGGAACAAGTACCGCGGGCAGGTGGAGGCTATAGCTTCCAGCATTTTAGATGAGCAGGTTAAGGTTGACGGAGATGTTGCCTTAAGGCTCTTGCCTTCCCCTGAAGTGACGGCATCTTCTGTACGGATTATCTCAGCGAGCGGCGATGAAGATATAGCGACGGTCGACACGTTGCATATTCGCATGGATACCCTTGCTCTTCTTGGCGGTAAAATGGCTGTGTCGTCGCTAGAGCTAACGGCACCCAAAATGACCATGCGGGAAAGTGAAGGCATTGGCTGGCATGTGCAAGGTTTTGAGCCTGAAGCGGGCGAAAATAACAGCAAAAACATACGGTTAAATAACGTCTTACTAAGAGGCGGTGTTATCACTCTATTGCCGCTAGGTGGTGGCGCAGTGACGCTTGACACTTTTGATATTGATTTTTCAGGGCAGTTACCTCTCGGCCCAATGGACGGTCTTGGCAGCTTTAACATCAACGATGTCCCCGTTAACTTTGAGGCGCGGTTGTTGCCCATGTCTGACGGTAAGAGCCAGTCTCTCAGGTTCGTGGCAAAGGCTGATAGTAGCGAACTTGAGATCACCGGGCGGATCATGACTGAAGGGCGCTTCAATGGGCGCTTGAAGGTTAAGGCTGAGACGGTTTCAGGGCTGGCCAACCTTGTGGCTTCTATGCAAGGCGCCGAAAAACCAACAATGTTTCCAAACGTACCGCTATTTGTTGATGTGCGTGTGGACACAGCCCCAGGGCGCATTGAATTAGATAGTCGTCGCGTCCAAATGGGTGAGAGCGAAGGGCGCTTAAATCTGTTGGTAATAGGCCAAGCTAAAAAGCGCTTTTCTGGCGCGCTTGCGCTGGGCTCCATTGATATGGATCTTTGGAATTTTGCTGCCAGCACAGCAGGCATCGATGCCCCGACCTCTGCCATTAACTGGCCTGAAACTCTGAGTGGAGTTTTGGATGTAACAGCTGAAGCGCTAACATGGCATGGGCAGTTGGTGCGGCAGGTTGATATCTCATTGGAGATGACCAAGGACAGGCTTTTGGTGGAAAAGGCGCAGGCCTTGGTGCCAGGAGGCGGTGAGCTTTCACTTGGTGGTGAAAGCGCGTGGGGCCTTCAAAACCCCATGTTTATTGGCCGTGCGGGCATGAAATCTGGCCGCTTTAGAGATTTCCTTACATGGTGGGGTATGGATATCTCTCGCGTGCCTGACGATAAGGTCATGAGCATCACGTGGCGCTCTGAACTTGAAGCAACCTTCGATAACTGGGCAGTCGATAACATCAATGCGGTTATTGATGATAGTCGTATCTCAGGAAAAGCGGCTGGGCATATTTCGCACGGTCTAACAGCACTGGATATTGCCGTTGATAGTTTCAATTATGATGCCTACCAACGTGTGGACTCTTCTGAGAGTGAAGAAATATTTCTGCCAGCAGAGATGAAAATAAACATCCAAGACCTCACACTTTACGGCCTTCAGCTATCTGACACCGTTGTTGCTGCGCGCAAAGTGGGTGCTGGCATGATGCTAGATACGCTAGAAGCTAAGTTGCTCGGAGGTGTTGTCGTACTAAATGGCTCAATAGATAATATTGAAGCTTGGGCGGGGATTAAAGGCGATTTTAGCGCCAGCAACCTATCTTTGGATGCGCTGCGCAATCGCTTTGACGCTCTCAGACCTGCCAACAAGTTCTTCACTGGGCCAGTTGCTATGGAGGCTAGCTTTACAGGAAATTTAAACGCGCTCGTCATGGAAAATTTGCTAATCCTTGGTGATGACCAACTGAAAAGTACGGCAACATTGAACTTAACAAAACCAAACTTTGATGCGCTGTCTGCTCTTAAGTTGAACGGTGAATTTGATCTAAAGTCTAGCGCCAAGGTCTTGGAAAATTTTGGCTTCGAACCGCTGGAAGGCGCGGGTAAGGTTATTCTTATCGTTGAGGGCAAAGTAGATGAGACGCTGAATGTCACCACGCTTGCTGATTTTTCAGGTGCAGACATTACATTTAACGGGCAATGGATAAAACCTAAGGAAAAACAAGATATTAAGGGTGATTTTGCTCTAGCGGTACCTGAGGGTGTAACGCTTATTCCAACCCTGAACAACATGCTGGGCACAGCGCCGCTTAGCTTTTTTGGCAAGATGGTGATCAACGATACCGTAATCACTGTTGATGAAATCACAGCGCAAAAAGGTGAGGCTGAAATGGTTGGTAATCTTAGCTTTGGGCGTAACAGTCCGCAGCAGATAACTGGTGCTGTAACGCTAAGCAATGTTGAATTTGAGAATGCGCATGCGGATGATCACGCTAAACTTGAAGACCGATGGCGGCAAACGGCGTTTTCACCTCTACCACTTAGAAGCTATTTTGGCGGTGTTGACCTAACTCTCGATAAAGTCAGCGGATGGGGNCAATCCTTCACCAGTGGCAAGGGATTGCTCTCTTTCGATGATAATGGCATTGGCTTTGCCCTCGGTGAGGCCATTCTTAATGGCAGCCCAGCGAACATTGACGTGCGGGTAAACGAAGGCGCGGGTGAGAGCCTAAGTCTTTCTATGGATATTGATGCTGCCAATCTTAATTTTGAGCAGCTTAGTGCTAGTTTATTCGGGCCAGCTGTAAAGGGTGCAACGGGCGCTGTTAGGTTGAAAATTACTGGTAACGGCCGCAGTGAGCATGCTCTGGTCAAAACTTTACGCGGCGAGGGTAGCCTTAACGCAAACGCTGGGATGCTACGCTTTATGGATGCGCCCAAGCTTATTAGGGCTATAAATTCTACTGATAGTCGCGGTGCATTTGTCCTGGCACTACCACAGTTGCTTGATAAAGGTTACAGCGACATAAATAGCCTTACGGGTACCTTTACAGTGGATCGCGGCGTGGTGACGCTGGCACCGCTCACGGCCAAGGGGTCTTGGGGTATTTTGAGTTTGCCCGGCACGCTTGATATCGCAAACCGCAGTGTCAGCCTTAAAGGCCAAGTGAAACTTATTGATCCTATCGACCTTGGGGCACTGCCAATATCTTTTGAGGGGCCAGTGACCGCACCCAAGGCAAAGTACGACACCTTAGCGCTCATCCGCTTTGCCGACGCGGCGATCGGACGGCGCATGCGGACGAAGCTCGCAGAAGAGCAAAAACAAGCGCTTGATGACAACGGCGGTGAGGTGGAACCAGCTGGTAAGTTATTGAATTTAATTAAGAAGGTCTTGAAGGATGCTAAGGAAAAAGACGAGCCTAGCGACGTTGAAGTTCCTGAAGAACAAACGCCCTAATCGCGCCTGATAAGCCGCCCGCGCGGGCTTCATCTAACTGGCGTACAAGCTCGTTTAAGCTCACGCCGCGCTCAACGGCAATCTCCCTGAGTAACCGCCAAAAACCCGCTTCCA
>JGI24723J26617_10002565_pt1 | contig 14176 bp, 14 predicted proteins | sample Cruoilmetagenom6_FD_26617 | JGI IMG/M metagenome (IMG submission 26617)
GGGCACCTCCGGCTCGGGAGCTTGCAGTTTGTCCTCTCCCCGATCGCTGGGAGGATCAGGGTTTGTGTTTTCTGGGAAGAAGAGGTTTGCTCGCTCGTGGGNCATATTCTCTTTATCGGTTTCTGGTGGGGACAGCGGGCAATATATTGCTATGAGTCAAGAAAATNCGCCCTCTTTGGTAGCTGGTTCTCTCGCCCTCGGCACGTCTGATGGGCTTCTTCTTGAAGCCGTTTATACGGTTCCTTCCCATGCGGTTGCCAGTTTTGTTTTGTGCCATCCACATCCTGAGTTTGGCGGGACAATGCAGGCTCCGCTTCTTCTTACGGTGGAGCAAGCATTGCTTGAAAAGGATTGTGCTGTGCTTCGTTTTAATTTTCGAGGAACGGGNAATTCTGAAGGGAGCTTTGCACANGGGGAGGGNGAAACACTTGATGTGGGTGCGGCTGTGGGAGCGGTTGATCCTGCGCTTCCTCTTATTTTAGGGGGGTGGTCTTTTGGCGGAGGAGTTGCTTTGCGGTTCCTTTCTGAGAATCGCGCAGGAAATGAGACTCGAGATGTCGCAGCTTATGTCGGGATCGCGCCTGCGATGCAGTTTGCCGGCAGATTCGAGAAAACGGTGTTGCAGGAAATCCGCTCGTTGCTCCTGATCGGAGAAAAAGATCAGCTGGTTTCTCCCGAGAAGATTCGGGCGCTTGCAGCAGAAGCGGGATCAAAAAACAAGCTTGTTGTCATGAAAAATTGTGACCATTTTTTTCTCGGGAATTTCGCAAAGAAAGCCGCGCAAACGGTGGCTGCCTTCACTCGTGCAACGCTCACCCTGTGACTTGCGACCCAGGGCCAGATCCAGAGCCAAAGGCAGCGCATCAGAATATGCGACCCTCTCGCTCGCCTTCTCCCCACTCATTGCAGAAAGAAAACCGTAGGCAACACGTACAACAAGATCTGTCTACTGGCAGATTCGACACAAGTCCAACGGTTTTGGCAGCAGTGGCGATAGGGGGTGTTCTGGGCGCAACCTGTCGCTATAAGATCGCNAATCTNCTTCCCTACCAGGATGGTTTCCCTCTTGCCATCTTTCTTGCGAACGTGACGGGAAGTTTCCTTCTCGGCGGGGTCGTGGGATCTCCTCTCGCGGATACACATCCCAGACTGCGCGCCTGCCTTGGGGTGGGAGCACTCGGTTCGTACACTACTTTCTCTACCTTCGCTGCAGATACACGACAATTATTTGCCGGGGGATCTGCAATGCTCGCGACTTTTTATCTGGTCGCCAGTATTGGGGCAGGAATTTGGGCAAGTGGTATTGGACAGCAGGTGGGAGGGCGCATAGAGAAAACGTCTTCGCGGGAGGAAACACNTCTGGAAGCGACAAAAAACGGAAAAACTCANCACTCTTTCGAGACACAAGGAAAAGCCCTGAAATGATACTCTTGGCCGTCGCGGCGGGCGGTACTGTCGGAGCGATCTGCCGTCATTTGACTGGAGTTTTCTTCCGTCGCAGACTGCGAAGTGCTTTCCCTTGGGGAACACTTACCGTCAATCTGGTGGGAGCATTTTTTCTCGGGTTCTGCGCAGCAAAAGCAACAAAGGGAGAAATCGGGGAAGAGGCTTTCGCCTTCTTGGCGACCGGTTTCTGCGGGGCGTTCACTACTTTCTCCACCTTTGCGTTAGAGACACAGAGGCTCCTCCCTACAACACGAAAACACGCTTTCATGTACATATTGATTACTGTTACAGGAGGAATTCTCGGGAATGCCATTGGGGAGATTACCGGCGAAGCATGACGCTGCGAAAGCATAATTCCAGAAGAAGACTGCCCTTTTGCATTAGTTTTGGATAATCTCTCTCACAACACTCAAAGCGACGAAATCAAACGAGGGACCCCTCCCAGGACATGTCACTCTTCCTGAATCATTCGTCTCGACAAAAAAGTAATGACACATACGAATACTCGACCCCTGCATGCCCCCTTTGGGGCACACGCGACCGGAGAAAAGATACCCCCGCCAATCCTGCTAGCACGAAACACGACCAATGACACTGCTCCCCCAAGGATCTTTCCTCCGGCAAAAACGCTACCGTGTCGACGGCTTCCTCGGACAGGGAGGATTCGGCATCACCTATCGAGGGCATGACACCCTCTTCAATGAGCCCGTCGCCATCAAAGAATATTACCCAAAAGAATGGGTAACTCGCTCCGAAACAACAGTGACATCACTCTCCCATCACCGCCCCTCCTACAAGCACTTTCTCGAGAAATTCATCAACGAGGGGCGAGCGCTCACCCGCTTTCGAGAAGTGTCTTCAATCGTGTCGATCCGAGATGTCATTCCAGACGAGAACGGCACTGCCTACTTGGTCATGGAATTGGTCGAAGGGAAAACCCTTACCCAGACCATCCTGAGTAGAGGGGGAATGCTCAACCAGAACACCGCCATTTATTACACGCGAGAGATCGGGGGCGCCCTCGCAATCATGCATGGCACCGGGATCATTCATCGGGACATCTCCCCCGACAATGTGATCATCACTCCCGACAATAAGATCACACTCATCGATTTCGGATCAGCACGCGCATACGCCGAACACACTACCCAATTGACCTCAGTCTTCAAACGATCCTACGCCCCTCCAGAGCAGATGACCGCCGACCCATCCCGCCACGGGCCACCCACCGATATCTATGCTCTTGGCGCCACTCTCTATCGCATGCTTACCGGCAAACTTCCAGCGTCCGGCATGGAACGGGTCGCTGCAACAATTCTCAACCAGATTGACCCGCTCATTTCTCCTCGCCGTACAAGGCCAGATCTTTTTCCAGAAGTCGAGCACGCGATCCTCACTGCCCTCCAACTCACACCAGAAGACAGACCTCCCACAATCCCAGCTTTCCTCGGCATGTTTCCCCCCACCGCCGAGTCCACCACAACAAGCTCTCTCCCAAGCCCCAAAAAAGCCGACCACGAAACCTCACGAAGCCTCATTCCTCCCTCCGTCCCTCCCTTTCGACGTGTCAACAAACCATCTTTTCTCCAGAGCGGCCCCCTCAGCGGGCCGCTCAGTGAACCACTCAGCGGCCCCCACAGTGAACCACTGAGCAGCCCCCACAACAGCGCACCCAACGGACCACCCAACGGACCCCACAGCGGACCACCCAACANCCCCCACAACAGCGCACCCAACGGACCCCACAGCGGACCACCCAACAACCCCCACAACAGCGCACCCAACGGACCCCACAGCGGACCACCCAACGGCGCACCACCACGAAAAAAACTGGGAAAAAATCCCCTTTGGACACAGCGGTTCCGCAATATCGCGATCGTGACTGCTACTGCAGTAGCCGCCACAGGAATAGTCGCAGCAGTCTTCTTCCTCGCAAATGACGAAGACAAAGCAGCAAACTGCGCAGCTTCCGCTCCCGCTCCCATTGTTTCTGGCACTGCAGGCACTCAACGACTTATCGCCGTAGGAGTAGACGCCGCAAAAGGGGATTCCGATGCTGCAGTCTGGCTTTCAGACGATCAAGGCCAGAGCTGGCGACGGGCAGCTCACGACGAAAATGTCTTAGGCGGCCCGCTCTCTCAACGCATGGGAGGAGTACTTCTCATCGGAGAACGGCTTGTCGCTGTGGGCTACGACTACTCGGGGAGTTCCTCTGGTCTTGACGCAGCGGTCTGGCTTTCAGATGATTTAGGCGAAAGCTGGCGACGCGTGCAAAAGAACCAAAAGGTTCTTGGTGGAGACGGCACGCAAGCAATGTACGGAATCACAAAAACAGGTAATTGTCTTATCGCTGTCGGTGTTGCAGNAACCAACGGAGAAAAAAACGCCGCCGTATGGACCTCGCACGACCAAGGCGAAACTTGGCAACGACAATTCGATGTGGCAAAAGCGGGTTCATCATACGAAATGCTCGATGTCGTGCAGTCCGAAAACCGCCTGATCGCAGTCGGAACCCAGCGCGAAGAAAGAGATCTCAACGGAGCAGTATGGGTCTCTGATGACAACGGGAAAAGCTGGTCCCAAATAAAACAAGACCCTTTTGTCTTGGACGGGCCAGGAGTACAGCGCCTACACACTGTGAAACGTCTAGGAAGCACAATCATCGCGCTGGGAGAAAACTGGAACGGAGAAAGAAACGAAGCAGCCTTGTGGCGAGCCGACAAANTAGGCAACATCTGGGTACGCACAAGTCCTGAGGAAACCGTTTATCAAGGAGTTGGACTGGTCGCCAATAGTGTGATTTCCACCGGCGACCGGATCATCGCGGTTGGAGCACGTACCAATCAAGACTCACACGAGGACGCCGCCGTCTGGATCTCGACAGACAAGGGCAAAACATGGGAACGGCTGCCCGATGAGACGGGAGTCTTCGGAGGCAACAAGTCCCAAGAGATGACAAGCGTTGTTCTCGTGCAACGCCCCATACCTTCTCCGTAGATACCCCGCACATACATGAGTGCAAAGAGAAGGACCTTCCCCACAGCCACAATCGGAACATGCCCAAATCCAGTGCGTCCCTCAAGAGAAAAAGCGCCTTGGCAGAGGATGCANCTTTCAAAAAGGAGACATCCTTAAGAAAGGTCCACAAGAAAAGATCCACTAAGAAAGATCCACAAAAGGCAAGTCCACAACCTCTACCGCGACACGCCGTCCACGCAGATCAATACTGAAGGGCACTTTTGCGCGCTGCACCAAGGCCAAACCAATGCCTCGTTCCAGCAAAGGTGAAAAACCACCACTGCGGATTATGCCGATTTCTGCTTCCTGCGAGTCGAGCACGACGCTACCTGCACGCAGCGGCCTGCGCCCCTCTCCCAAAAGTGCTACTCGCATACGAGGCACACCGGCCTCTCGTTGTGCGCGCAAGGCCTCTGCTCCTCGAAAGTCTCCCTTACGAAATGCCACAGCCCACCCGAGGCCGGCTTCCAAAGGTGAGGTCTTCCGGTCAATATCGTTCCCCCAAAGGGGGTATCCCATCTCAAGCCTGAGAACGTCACGGGCAGCCAGCCCGGCAGGACAACCACCCACCTCACGCAAAGGAAGCTGCAGAGCATCCCACAAACGCGTCACGCTCGAGGCTGGAGCAACAATCTCAACACCGGGCGATCCAGTGTAGCCNGTTCCAGAAAGAACCCCTTCACCAGCAAAATCAAAAGATGCCAAACGAAAACGCCCCACGCTCACATTGGGAAGAACGCTCGCCAGTACTTCCGCATAACGCGGCCCCTGCAAAGCCAAAATGCCATACTCAGCCGAGACATCCTCCACAACAAGACGAACCGGCCCAGGCTGTCTTGCCTTTGCAGCGACAATTTCGGCCACTACAACATGCACATTCGCTGCGTTGGGAATGATCATCCAGTCTTCTGCGGCAAGATGGAAAATGATGAGATCGTCAATCACACCACCATCTGGAGCACAAAGCAACGTATACTGCGCAGCTCCCACGGGGGCTTTCTCAATATCATTCGTGAATAGGCCCTGCAAGACCCGACTCGCGTCAACGCCCCGCACAAACACAGTACCCATATGGCTAACATCAAAGATGCCACAGGTCTGTCGGACAGCACGACATTCTTTAAGTGTGCCTTCGTACTGGATCGGCATCTGGAAACCGGCAAAAGCCCCCATTTTTCCGCCAAGTTCTCGATGCCTCGACGCGAGAGCCGTCTCTTTGAGTGCGGCTTCTTGAGAAACGCCCATCACAACCTCCTTGGCAAGCTGGTCTTCATTCTCACCTCAGCACTCGGCCCCGGGCTATTCCACAGTCCTTGCCCCTGTGACGTAGGCCGCCCTGCGCGGTGGTGATGTTTCCGGAACAGTCACCGGCACTCATGGGTGCAACAGCGGGGCATACAGTTCTCGACAGCACAGTCCAACGCGTGCTCGACCAATCTCTCAACCGTCTCCCGACTGTCTCTCGACCGCATCTCGATTGTCTTCGGGGGGTCCACAGGAAGACGTTGCCCAAGACCACGGATCTCACCGGCAAGAGCGGCACCGTTCAGCCGTCCGCGGCACGTCTTTCGCCCGCTTCCCTGGCCATTTGCTTGTCAGGGAAGGCATTGTCGAGGTCGGCTTCTTCTCCGGGAAGGTACGGAGAAGGTGAAAAATGGGCGATGGCGCCGTCAAGGTCTTCGTACATTTTTTCGAGGGCAAAGCCGAATACCACTTGGCCACGATCGAGTAATGAAATAACCTCATCTTTGGAACGACATCCATACACGTTTGTGCCGTCAGAAAAAATGCGCAGTTCTGCCGCACGAGCNCTTAGGTGTTCACGGATATAGTCGAATGCGGTTTCGATCCGACTGAGAGACACTCCGGCGTCTCGTAGGCTCTTGACTACTTTTAATTCCAAAAGGTCTTCATATGAATAGCAGCGTTGCGTGCCGGATCCGTGAGCTGCAGCGAGGGAAGGGGTCACGAGATCTTTACGCGCCCAGTGGTCAAGCTGCCGGTAAGTGATCCCGACAATTTTGGCGGCTTCAGGGCCGCGAAATGCACCTTTGACTAGGCTCATATGTTCTGCTGCACCGTTTCTTTCCGCGGCCATGGCGATGTTCCTCTCGCCCTGTATGTGCACCGTGCTCGCTCTACTTTCCTCCTAGGAGAAAGCAGACGGAGACANCAGACCTTCTCAATGTGCAACAGTGCTCCACATTTCAACAGCATCATCCNAGAAGGTGGCAACAAAGAAATATCATGCCATAATGCCGGAAAATGTGGAGCGAGCAACAAGCGCGGTCGTTCTCCCGTCCCACACGATTTTTTAGGACACATACAGACTATACGAAGGACACTGCACCGTTTCCTCTGAAAAATCCTCAGAAACTCGGAAAGCTGAAAAACCCAGCGAATCCTCAAAACCAGAGGTGATCAGACGCAAGTATGATCACCTCTAAATCAGGAATGTACACCAGAAAAACGGCAATACATCCTACGGGATTATCTTTGTGATTGGTCCACCAAAACCGCACTGCTCGAGCTTGCAGACACCCAAGAAAGTTGGGTGTGATTTTGACGGGTTAAAGCTTGAAGTCTTCCGGTTTGATGCCCTCAAGAAAGGTGCGGAACTGTTCGACTTGGCTTTCTTCTTCGTCGTCTTGCAAACAGATGCCAGCCTTTTCGAGTACTTCTTCTTCTGCGAAAATCGGACATCCTGCGCGAACAGCTAAGGCAATCGCGTCAGAGGGACGAGCGGAGACGGTAAGCTCGTCNTCGTTGCGAACAACAACGAGGTCTGCGTAGAAGGTACTATCTCGTAATTCTGTGATCACGATACGGCGAACGTCGAGTTCTGCAGCAGTGAGCAGGTCCCGCATGAGGTCGTGCGTCAAAGGTCGGGGAGGGACCATCTCTTGCAGGGCAAAAGCTATTGCTTGCGCTTCGAATCCACCAATAAAGATCGGTAGGAAACGCTCACCATTTGCCTCACGCAAAAGGACAATCGGCTGGTTGCTGGACAGCTCTACCCGGACCCCGACGAGAGACATCTCGATAGACATGTACCACCTCCGTCGGATTGCCATGTGACGTCGCCCCCTGCAACGCCAGCGGACACCCCTTTGAGAAAAAGGGTAGCACAGCGAGAGACAGATCACTCTGGAGGAGAAAAAGTCTTCCATGGCGTACTAGCGAAATGCTTCTGCAGTCAGGTTGGGAGATCCTTCGAGGACAGAGATGTCTTCGACAAGGTAGAGGGCAGGCAGGTTTCGGTAGAGACCCTCATAATCAAGACCATATCCGACCACGAATTTGTCGGGGATTGTAAAACCCACAAAGTCTGGCTCCACTTCGACGAGTCGTTTTCCTGCTTTTTCCTTGTCGAGTAGACAACAGACNCGTAGTGATGCTGGTTCGCGTTCGCGTAATGCGCCGAGGAGGTAGTTCAGGGTGAGGCCACTGTCGAGCAGCCCTTCTACAAGAATGACATCATATCCAGCCACATCGAGAGAAAAGTCTTGGCCGACGCGCACGACGCCGGAACTGGATTGTCCTGTTCCGTAGGTGGAAATCGATAAGAAGTCGACTTTGCAGTTCAAGGCAACAGAGCGGATGAGGTCTGCGGTGAAGGTGAGTGCTCCTTTCAGGATTGAAAGAAAAATGGGGCACTTTCCTGTGTAGACNTGGGTGAGTTCCTCTCCGAGTTCTTGTACTCTTGCCTGTAGAGCTGTGGCTGTGACCAGGCATTCTATTTGCGGCTTCTTCTGACCATGATGCTTTGAAGCGGGATTTGNTCCTATTCCGCCCGATTCGCTCATCGCCACTGTGCACGCCCCTTCAGAATTTTGCCGCGTTTCGCGGTCTTTTGCATCCCGATTGACCAGCTCAAAGAGTACCGTCCGAAAAGGCCTTGCTTTGTTTATGCTCTTTGTTGCGTGTCAGATCGTATGCGTGTTCGTTTCGTCAAATAGCGTTCGAGAAGAATTCCGTGCAGTTCTTTTGAGAGACGCACAAGCTCAGCATTTGCCTGTTCAGCTTGTTCGGCGCTTTCCACAGAGTGCTGTGCTTGTAGGGGCGCCACAACTTGGTCGAACAAAGATGTTTCTCGATCTACGGCTTGGCGAAACATGCGTAGGTGACGTGCTTCTACGCCAAATTGTGTGAATGCCGCAGCCAGTTTTGCGACAGCGAGAGCATACTCGTCGAAGACATTGTTCCCATCGGCTTCCATCATATTTTCTGTTCGCGAATGTTCCAGGAGGCCGTAACGTTCCAGTTCTGCGATTTGTGTAGGGGAAATACCTGACGCGTCGGCAAGTTCATTTCGGCTCATTTTTGCTTCTGCCGGGAAAGAGGCCTGTTCTGAGTTCCCGGAAAGACGGGCAGGCGCTTCCCCTGCGCCGGCCGCGGCTCCTCCTTGCTCCCATGCCTCAAGACGGCGCTTAATGACTTTGAGAGGCAAAAAACGGTCCCGCTGCTCACGTAAAATAAAACGAAGACGTTCAATATCGTGGCGGTCAAATTTCCGGTAGCCGGACGGCGTCCGGGCAGGGGTAATAAGACCTTGGCTTTCGAGAAAACGGATCTTCGATATGGAGATGTCCGGGAACTCTTCCAGCAGGACGTTGAGGACTTCGCCGATCGTGTGATAATTNCTCGGCTCGCTCACAACGGCTTACTCACTCCTCAAGAAAAACGATCACATATTTTCCAATGCGCAGCTCGTCGTACGAACGGAGCAAGGCCTCTTCAACGCGTTCTCCGTTAACGTAGGTGCCGTTCAAACTGCCATCGTCTTTCACGCAAACGCCAACCGCGTCACGGATGACTCGTGCATGTCTTCTGCTCACGGTGACGTCGTCAAGAAAAAGATCAGACTCTGGGTGTCGCCCAATGAGCACTTCCCCTTCCGAGAGTACGTATTTGCTTCCTGCGTTTGGACCTCGCTTGAACAGAAGGCAAGCAGGAGAATCTATCCCGAGCCGTTCTTCCAAGACCTCATGTTCAACCGTGTCATACTCTCCGATCGAAAAAAGAGCGGTGGTGTGAGGGTCGACCGGACGCAAAGGTACCCCGCATTTACTGCAGAAATTCGAGCCAGATGAATTTGCGTTGCCGCAATTGTTACACGCCATACCAAAAGCTTAGAGAGCTTCGTCACATCGAGCAACGTCCAGCGACGAAAAAAAACCGACAAAAAGCATACTTCTGGCGAAACTTCAGGAAGCTTCACGCCTCATTCTGCCTCCTCCACATAAACACGGTACTCATTTGCGGTCATGAAGGAAGTTTCATCAAACATAACTTGAGGACGCACTTCCACAAGCCACCCNTCCCCGTAAGGATCCTCATTCACAAGTTGAGGATCCTCTTCAAGCAGAGAATTGCATCCTACTATTTTCCCGGTCACAGGCGCATAAAGATCCGAAACCGACTTTGTAGACTCGATCTCCCCAAAAGATTCTTCTTCCTTCACCTTGGCGCCTATGTCAGGCAACTCCACATACACAACATCACCAAGGGCATCTTGCGCATAATCCGTCACACCGACACGCACGAGACCGTTGTCTAAGAGACGCGCCCACTCATGCTCTTTGGTGTAGCGCAGATCGGACGGAAATTCCATCGAACACTCCGGACGATTCCGAGGTCATACAGAGAAAAGGCGCGCACTTTTAAAAAAGCACGCACCAAGAACGCGGACTCCCAAAGACTCCTGTCAAAAGACACAGGTCATGCCAGAAAACACAAACCCCAGACTGAACAAGAAAGCCAGGGAAGCCTCGCACGCGGCTCCACCNTACTCAAGTCATAGGCCTCGACAGGAAATTGCCTTCTCCTCGCGCACCGCTCGTACGCGCCTCCGTATCAGCGAGCAATACCACCAACAATATCCATAATTCGATGCCGGTAGTTCGCAGCAAGGTTGCGTGCTCCCAGGTCGGTATCGGCTTCCGCCCAAACATGAGAGATCGGCTCTTCAGGGTCGGGCAGCACAAGTCCCCAGTCATTCCCGAAGAAAGCCTTAATCCCATCGATGAGTTCCACATGCCTCATATCTGCTTCCTCCATTAGGATACGCATCACTGCGCCCTTGCACTCCCACGGGGTCGGGACCTCTTCTTTCACCACATGCACCTCGGGAAGTTGGGCCACGATGTCAGACAGCCGGTCAAACCGCTGNCCCAACAGGCTGAGCAGCACAACAAACTGAGCGAGACCATCGAATCCATGCAAAAACCCAGGAAGCACGACACCATGCTCCCCCATCGCAAGCACCGCGTCTTGCGTGCGAAGGGTCGTTGACAAGAGAGACGCAGGAGAAGTTTGCGACCAGATCACCCGGCAACCCGCCGCAGTCGCGAGACGCGCCGCGTGACGAGTCGTGCAAACGGGAAGAATAATCGCTCCACCCGGATTTGCCTCGGCCATGAGACGCACATACAAAAGAACCGTGGTATTCCAATCCAACGCGTTGCCAAGATCGTCAATGATCTCTGCCCGTTCGCCGCCCTGGTCAAAACGTATGCCAAAGTCACTGCCGCTCGCTCGTACTAAATTCCCAAGACGCGCGGGGTCCTGCGGGACAGTCACAGGGGCACTTGTTGTATACGGATTCAGGACAAGCGTATCGGCAGGGAGGCGGCTCAGCACTGAAGAAAGCGCAACCGACCCTGTACCCCGGTCACAATCCAAAACGACTTTCCAGGAACGGCGACCCACCAGCTCCATGTCCACAGCACGCAGCAAGGCATTTGTATAGAACTCTTGCGCACGCGGAGGATAAGAGATTTCTCCCATTTCATCTGGATGCGCGCGGCGAAAATCCTCTCGCGTAAAATTACGCTCGATCTTGCGCTGCGCAGCATGGTCAAGATCAATACCATCAGACGTAAAAAAACGGATCTCGATCATGCGCGGGTCATCATCAGCCCGTCGTATCGTGACACCACCGCCATTTGTACGCGCCTGAAAACGCGTGAGGGGGACAGATGCCATTTCAAGCTCTTCCGCATTCACACCGGTCGCGTTCAAGCCCGCCATAAAAGCCCGCTTCAAGGCGCGCGCTGCCCTACTGCCATCCCGGCTGCAGGTCACAGTGGCGCCCTTTTTGAGCGTGGAACCGTACGCCATAGCGAGACGCACCGCAAACTGTGGAGTCATATCCACATTGGCGAGACCACGCACACCACGCCGCCCAAACAGCGAACGCGGCACCTTGCTCTCCCACACCACCGAAGTGTTGACAATGGCGCCTGCCTCAACATTCTTGAAGGGATAGATCTTGACTGCCTGATTCAAGTGCGCATGACTTCCGATCAAGGAGCCGTCCCCCACGACCACATCAACTTCAGAACGCGCGCCCTCTCTGAGGTCAGCACCCTTTCCCACCACNGTTCCCCGCAAAGAAACCCGCGCCCCAATCGAGGCGTTCTCATGCACAATGGTACGTTGGATCTGTGAGTCTGCACCGACGACCACATTATCACCCAAGACTGTGTACTCTCGCAGCCTCGCCCCGGATTCAATACGGCAGTTATTGCCGATCACCACAGGCCCCTCAATTGCAACATCGGGGCCAATAAGCACATCAGCGCCTTGCCAAATATGATCCGAGACCTGGAAACCAGGAATCTCCACTTCTACTTGCCCGTCGAGCACGTCCCTATGCGCTTTTGAATATGCCTCAATATTGCCGACGTCTTCCCAATAGCCTTTCGCAACATGCCCGTGGATTGGCAAACCCTGGGCAAGAAGTGTCGGGAACACATCCTGACTGAAATCGCTGGGACGGTCCGAGGGAATAAAGTCAAAAATCCCCGGTTCCAAAACATAAATACCGGTATTCACNGTATCGCTGAAGACCTGCCCCCAGGTCGGTTTCTCAAGAAAACGCTCAATCGTCCCGTCTTCTTTCGTGATCACGATGCCAAACTCAAGCGGGTTTTCCGCTTCATACAGCACAATCGTGGCCAGTGCCCCGGAAGACTTNTGGGCTTTCACCACTTCTCCCAGGTCAATGTCGGTCAGAGCATCCCCGGAAATCACCAAAAAAGTATCGTCAAGCATGTCACGAGCAAGGCCAACAGAACCCGCCGTGCCCATCGGGGATTCCTCCACGGTGTAGTGCATCCGTACGCCCAAATCATCCCCATCACCAAAGTAATTGCGGACAACATTCGCGAGGAACTGCACAGTGGCAATGACATCTTTGGCGCCGTGTTTCCGGCATAGCCGAATCACATGCTCCATCATCGGAACATTTGCCACAGGCAACATGGGCTTTGGGGTATTCGAAGTCAACGGACGTAAGCGACTTCCTTCGCCCCCCGCCATAATCACGGCTTTCACCCGACTCTCCTTTCGAGTTTTCCTACGTTTTCCCGATACCGCGAGGAATATTGGCGGCACGCTCGCAGGAAAACCATTGCACAACTCTTGGTATGCGTCGTGCCCGCCTTTGCCCTATCCCACACCCACTGCCACGCTTGCGTCGCCTGAGGAAGCGCAAGATACGCCAAGGCGACATAGAATCAAGCAAAACACGAAGCGAGCGCAAAACACTCGGACATCTTCCATCCGGGNATCTTCCATCAAAAAAAATCACAGGTTTCACCATTGCAACCGTGCGCACACGCANCACACCGTTGTCTGCGAATACCGCCCACTTATCCTGGTACGGAGCCTGGTGCAGAAGAACGCGCAGAAGCAATCGCCGCCCTCCCATCGCTGAAGTATTGGAGATTGGTAAGACTTCCCAAAAAAATCCCTGCAACACCACAGGCATAGCCTTGAAACAAAAGCCAAGAACGCGCCAGTGTGCCTGGGTCAAATGCTTCTGCCCCCACAAAGGCAGGCAAGGAGAAAAAGACAAAAGTCGCGGCCACCTTTCCGATCATGCGCACAGCTATCTGCACTCCCGCGATCTGCAGATAGATTGTCCAAAGCGAAACGGTAAGTTCGCGCGCGAGCAGTAACACAATCAGCCAAACTGGCACAAGTCCCTGGGTGACCGTCCCGAGCGCGCCGGCCAGGATAAGCAGCCGGTCCGCAACAGGATCCATCATGGTGCCGAGATGGGAAACCTGATCGAAACGGCGGGCAATCTTGCCGTCAAAAAAATCTGTCATGGCAATAAAGCCATACAAAAAGCATGCCGCAAGATATCGCTCATCAGATAGCCAAAGCAGAAAAACCGGCAAAAGAGCTATCCGCGCAAGAGTGAGAGCATTNGGAACGGTCCACATGCGATTTGTCGGTACCGGAGATAAAAAACCGGACTTTTTCTCTTTCTCGTCCAAGTTTTTCTCGCTCAAAGAGACCTCCGCGTCCCGCCAGTTGCAGGAAGCGCTCTCGAAAAGATCGTGCAGTCGGAGCGTGTCCAGGTCGACCACCTGCACACAAGAAGGACATCTTCAGCCTACAGCCTTACGGGAGAAGACNAAGAGCCAGAAGTCCGTCTTTACTAAGACAAAAGCACCCATGTGGTCCTCTCCCAATCGAGAAGATCTCACAAGACCTCAGAAAATCACCTAGAAAAATAGGAAAATCCGGATGACTCGCCAGGCCGGACTACCAAAAAAACACAAGAAAAAGGACACGCGGAATTCTTGAAAGCTCCGTGCAACACAATCTCGCCCTCAGGCAGTCCCAAACCTCAGGGGCTCGCCCATGCAAAATCTGCGAAAAGCAGCAGGGTTTCCTTCTGTAGACCTCCCCCCCC
>JGI24723J26617_10002571_pt1 | contig 14142 bp, 13 predicted proteins | sample Cruoilmetagenom6_FD_26617 | JGI IMG/M metagenome (IMG submission 26617)
CATCGCAGTCACCGCCAGCGCAGCGAAGAAATACATATGCACGTCGATCTGCAGCTGGGATCCGGAAAATGCATACACCAGAAGTGCTGCCTGTCCCGCCAGTGCCAAACCGGTTGAGATACGGGTTGCAACACCAATCGGTGATTTCCACCAGGTCAAAGTGGATGTGACCGCAATCGCCAGTCCGCCGCCAAGGACGATGCTCATATTGGCTTCCATGCCGTAAACAGCGCGGCCGGCCAAAAGGAGCAAGCTGAACCATACAAGGCCAATGATGCCTTTTGCCGTGCGTTGGCGTAGCAGTTCCAAAGAAGTCATTTTTCACTCTCACTTATACATGCGGATGCAAGGTTCCCATCCAGAATCAGGATGGCACCGGCTGACAGCAGCCGGATTATGAAATCGGAATTTTCGAATTGAGCTACAGCNATATTGTCAAAGCGGGTGGCGGCAAAATATGTTCCGCCGGCATCGGCAATGACTTCGCTCACAAGACCAGCTGACGCAAATGGTGAAACAACAACCAGCGNACGTCCATTGCGCGGGACAATCAGCCCGGCCAGCAAAACCAACGCGATGACTGCGAGGTTGAGCCCCACAATTCGCAGGCTGTTGNCTTCTGCTTTTTTGATTGTCGTTCCATCGGCCATATTTTGGGCTTTTTGCACGTTTGATTGATGCCCTGCCGGGCGCTTCAAGCCTCTACTTCTTATGGCCGGGTCAGGGTTATGACACGGAGAAATTAGCCTTCTTAGAGAAACAAATCATTAAGATCACCTTGCTGGTTTTAGCGACAAAAGTAGTCGCCGAAGACCATCGAACCAACGGTTCAGGACTCTGGTACTTTGGAAATAGGGGCCTGATAGGAGAGGCCCATATCCCACGGGAAATAAATCCATGTGTCCTGGCTGACCTCGGTCACGAAAGTGTCTACCAGTGGTCGACCTTTCGGCTTGGCATAGACTGCGGCGAAATGCGCTTTCGGCAACATAGCTCTGACAATCGCGGCAGTTTTTCCGGTGTCGGTCAAGTCATCAACGATCAATACGCCTTCACCTTCCGTTTCGAGGATGTCACTGTGGATTTCCTTGAGTATCTGCATATCCCCTTGCGAGGAATAATCGTGATAGGAGGCAACGCAGACCGTATCGATCCGGCGGATATTGAGTTCACGCGCAATGATGGCTGCTGGCACCAATCCACCACGGGTGATGCAGACCATGCTGTCCCAGGTGGCACCGGTGCCGCTTAATCGCCATGCAAGCGCGCGGGCATCGCGGTGAAACTGGTCCCATGAAACGGGAAAGGCTTTGTCGGGAAGAGCCATCTGTTCGTCCTTGTTCGGGTTCGTGGCCTTTTCGGCACTACGCCCATGCATTGATATGCCGGAGCATAAATCTGCCCACTTCATGGGGTCGCTGATTATCCGCGCCACCCATTCAAGCGCAAGACTGTCAGGCAGCTCTGTTGGGGATATTCCCGATTGTGGCTACTTTTCGCGGAAACGCGAGGCTACCGCGACAGCAATGTCGCGACAGACACAGTGTCCATGATGTCGCGGGTGACGCCGCCAAACAGCCATTCGCGTATTCTCTGATGGGTGTAAGCACCCATGACCAGCATGTCAGCCTGAGTCACTTTGATATGTGCCTCGATGACTTGAGATGTCGATCGAACACNACAGCCGATAACATCAATGNTGGTTTTTATCCCGTGGCGATCGAGATTGGTCGCCAGATCCTGCCCTGGTGTCGNGCGGTCAATGTCTGGCAGTTTGCTGGGGTTGATGATCAGGATGTGCACGGATTCGGCAGTCTTCAGGAACGGCATGGCGTCGTGAACCGCGCGGCTGGCTTCCCGCGAACCATCCCAGGCGATAAGCACTCGCTTGGGTGGGCCGTTGAAAACGCCGTCGGATCCGAGCAGCAAAACCGGACGGCCACCTTCGAAAAGCAAAGCTTTGAAGTCAGTTTCCGGGGCGTTTTCTGTCTCCGCGTCGGGTTGGCGCACGATCACCAGGTCGGCGGTTCGCGCCGATGTCAGTGCTGAGGTGGCGCTATCTCCACCGGGTGTGCGTATCGGTCTCCATTCGAAGGCTACACCTTCGCGCAGGCAAGCTTCACTGAAGGCTGCACCCAGTGCCGTCATGCGCTGATCGGCCTCCTCGTAAAGCATGGTCAGGGTTGCCACATCTGGAACATCAATCGGTGCCGACATGATGACGAATTGAGAAGGTTCGCCGTGGCATCCGATGATGTGGACATCGCGCCCGGCAGGTAGTTTCAAAGTGGCATCAATGATGGCGTCAACATCAGCGTGGCAAGTAAGCACTGCAAGAATTGTCCGGTAGGTCACTGGCGGGTCTCCGAAATGTAAAGCGGGTTGGTGATACCAACCTAACTCCCTGTGCTGTGGTTCCGCCTTGATCGGGATCAATCCGAATTCGGTTTGACGGATGCCTCATTCATTTGGTCGAGCATCAACTGAATTGCCGATGCCGCCAGGTTTACAGCGTCTTGATCGGCGCTACGCACTACAATCTCGTTTGAATAACCATTGTCTGTATAACGAGGGTAGGAGCCAATCGAGACCTCCTGATGGCTTTGCGCTATCAGGCGCAACGCGCTGCCGATATCGCCTTCGGCAAATGGGCATTGGATGGCGTGGGATATCACTTTGCGGCCACGGCGAAGGGTCGGCAAGACATTGTCCAGCATGGCTTGGAATACCGAAGGCACACCGGCCATGACGAAGACATTTCCAATTTTGAAGCCAGGCGCGATGGAAACGGGATTGTCAATATGCTCGGCGCCTTGCGGCATACGTGCCATGCGTTTGCGCGCCTCGGTGAATTCCATTCCGCGTTTTTCGTAGTGCGCGCCCATCAATTCCATTGCCTTGGCATCATGCAGGCATGGCACACCGAAGGCTTTGGAAACAGAGTCTGCTGTGATGTCATCATGCGTTGGTCCGATTCCACCGGAAGTAAAAACGTAGTCATGGCTGTGGCGCAGGGCATCAAGTGCCGCGACAATTGAGTCCTCATCGTCGGAGACTATACGCACTTCCNTTAGAGCTATTCCGGCTGCAGTCAGGAGTTCGGCGAGATGGCCGATGTTCTTGTCTTTGGTGCGACCAGAAAGCAATTCGTCGCCGATGGCGACAGCGGCAGCACTAACGGAATTGGTAGGCGACATAGATCGGTTCCTCTCGACCATTTATCTGGGAAGACAAGTTGGCGGATACAAAGTTGCATATTCCGGAGGCGTCCACCACGACCTTTTAAACGCTTTGACCACTCTAACCGGCGTGCTCGGTCTTTTTGAGAACAATCAGTCAACCAATTGGACACTTCCGTTCTGTGTTTCAGATCTTATTTTCCGCTCAAGCGTTGTTGGCAATCCTGCCGTATTAGATCCCGGAGAAACACATGACCAAGATTCTCGTTCTTTACTATTCAAGTTATGGCCACATGGAAGCCATGGCCAAAGCTGCAGCAGAAGGCGCGCAAGCTGCTGGTGCAGAAGTAACGATCAAACGGGTGCCCGAGCTTGTTCCGGAAGATGTACGCAAATCATCCCATTACAAAATGGACCAGATTGGCGAGATCGCCCAACCCGCNGAACTGGCGGACTATGACGGCATTATTTTCGGCGTTTCAACACGCTATGGAATGATGGCTTCCCAGATTAAAAACTTTCTCGACCAGACCGGTAGCCTCTGGATGGATGGTAAGCTCATCAACAAGGCGGCCTCAGTCATGGTGTCAACCGGAACCCAACATGGGGGCCAGGAAATTGCAGTCGTAACAACCCAAATGGCTTTGCAACATCACGGTATGATCATTGTGCCGTTATCCTATGCATACCAAGGCCAAATGGGCACCGATGTTGTGCGCGGTGGTTCACCCTATGGCATGACGACAATGGCAGGAGGGGATGGTTCGCGCATGCCAACCGATCAGGAACTCGAAGGCGCCAGGTTCCAAGGCCAGCGTACTGCTGAAATTGCCACCAAACTCGCTGCCTGAAGATGACCTGAATGACAACCGGCCCGCGCATCCGCGCGGGTCGATTTGCTTATTGCGAGCTGTTTCACAAATATTGACAGGCTTCCGTTGAGCCTGCGCAATTGGATGGTGGGCGGCAATGCGTAAATAAGGTTGGTGCGGACGGCGGGACTCGAACCCGCACAGCCTAGGGCCGAGGGATTTTAAGTCCCTTGTGTCTACCGATTCCACCACGTCCGCATGCTCGTGTTTGCTAGCAGATCAGATCGCCCAGCTCAACGACAGATTATTCGGCAATCACGACCCCGATGCATAAGGCACCCCAGTGCCGACCACCAATGTATATTGGTGCGGAAAGATATTTCATCAGAACAAATTGTTTGCCACCCATATCACGTCGATAGGTTTGCAGCAGAAATGGCTTTGTGCTTCTGACTGCCGACTGAGCCGTACGATCTTCGAAGAAGCGACGATTCCGGCAATGGGCGGCATTCCAGACCGGGTCTTCTCTTTGAGGCCGGGAATAAATGCGATTATGGGTAGGCAGATAACCATTCCGGTCTACCGCAACGCAGAATGCTACCCGCTGGTCAAATTCGAGTAAGCCCTCTTGGAGCGCTGGCATAAGCCTGTCGGTGTGACGGGAAATTCTGGTCAGATATTGCTGTGGATTTGTGCCCGGGACAGGGGCATAATTTTCATCGAACGCATCATCATCGGTTAACTGACCGGAGGTGATTGCGTCCTCGAAAATTTTTCCTGCCTTATCTGCCGCCTCCATGCAGCGGCTGATCAACGCTGTGTCTTCGGTCTCGATACCGCTTGCAGCAACAAGTTCAATGACATCCTCGGAGAAGTTCACCAGTTTTTCAATCTTGCGAGAGGCCTGCGACAGCTGCTCATTAGAGCCGTTGACCTTTTGGTCGAGGTTCGAAAACTTGGCCAACACACGAGTGCAAATCTCGGTTGTGTGTTCTACAGGCGCGTTGATCCGTTCNATNTCGGCAATCATTGAGGCGACGCTTTCGCCAAAGCCGGTAAACTTGGTCAATTCCTGATTGATCTCTGCGGAGCGTAAGNCNGCCGAAGCGGCAACTTGCTGATTCTCGGAGTTCCGCTTTTGCAGTTGATCTACAATACCATGCAATGTCTGCAGACGCGCCACCATGTCTCGTGAAACTTGGCCGGTCTTATCAGCCAATTGTTTGACAGCATCTGCTACCACTGCGAAACCACGTCCGGCATCGCCCGAATGTGCGGCCATGATCCCCGCATTTACAGCAAGAACTTGGGTTTGTGTGGCAATGCCTTGAATGGCCTCTGAGAATGAGTGGATCTCTTTGATCTGGAGTGAGACATTGTTGAGAACCTTGGTTACTTCCGCCGATGATGCCGCCATCGACTTCATGTTGTCGACCGAATTCACCAGGATGCCGCTAATGCTGCCAGTGGTGTGCTCAAGGCCTTCGCGGGTCGAGCGCGCGGATTCCATCGCGCAGTTGGAAACCTCGGCTACTGTCTGGTTGGTGACAGCGATGCGGTCGATATCTCCGCTCAGAATATGGAAGTCTTTCGCTTGTTTGTTCAGTGCGATGGACACGTCTCCGATCGCACCATGGGCATCGGCAATATTGATTGATAACTGACCAATCTGAGAGCCGATACCATTCATGGCGGCTTTCAGTTCAGACATTTCACCTGGTTTGGTTCCACATTGATCGGGAACGCCCTCAGAAGAACCAGTGGTTGAAGCCGCCTGATGAGAGGCATCACCTGAAGTAAGGTTGTTTTCGCCGTGGATTTTCAACGCATGCATCAAAATACACCCCATTTGGAGGAACTGTTGCTTTCTTTGGGTAGGCTTTCGCTAATTATTGCATCGAACGAAACAACGCAGCATCTGCTTCACGTTCCCATTTCCTTGGTGACAAGCGATCCAACCGGCTGTCGGCCAGTTGGGGAACTATATTAAAGTCCTGATTCCGATGCGCAAACCGCCCCAGTGACGACCATTGACGCGTATGGGCGCAGACAGGTCTTTCATTAGTACAAACTGCCCGCCACCCATATCCCGCCGATAGGTCTGCAGCAGGAACTGCTTGGTGTTGCGGCCTGCCGACAATCCTGTGCGATCATTGAAGATGCGGCGGTGCCGGCAATTGGCAGCATTCCAGACTGGATCATAGCTCTGGGCTTGGGAATAGATGCGGTTATGTGTTGGCAGATAGCCATTTCGGTCCACAGCGGCGCAGAAAGTCACCCGTGGATCAAAATCCAGCATTTTTTCCTGAATTGGTGGCATTAATCTGTCTGTAAGGCGGGTAAAGCGCGTCAGATATTGTTGCGGATCAGTATTGGAAATGAGGGTGTAATTTTCGTCAAACAGGTCAGTCAGGCTCGTATGACCTGAGTTGACAGCGTCCTCGAACTGTTTACCGGTTTCATTAGCTGCTTCGATACAGCGGCGGATCAGCGGTGTATCCTCGGTTTCAATGCCGCTTGCGGCGACAAGGCCGATAACCTCCTCGGAGAAATTCACCAGCAAGTCGATTTTGCCGGACGCTTGCAGCAGCTGTTCGTTTGAGCTGCTGACTTGTTGATCAAGATCAGAAACCTTGGCTAATGCGCGAGCGCAAATCTCGGTGGTATGTTCAACCGGTGCATTTATCCGCTCAATTTGAGTGATCATGCCACTGACGCTCTCACCAAACCCGGTGAACTTGGTCAGTTCCTGATCAATTTCAGTGGAGCGATTAAATGCAGTCGTCGCAATTTGCTCGTTTTCCGAGTTCTGGTTCTGCAATTCGTCGACAACACCACGCAGTGATTGCAGTCGTGCCACCATGTCGCGTGAAACAGTGCCGGTTTTATCCGCCAGTTGTTTGACCGCATCAGCGACTACAGCAAAACCACGTCCAGCGTCGCCGGCGTGTGCCGCCATGATTCCTGCATTAACGGCCAATAATTGCGTTTGGGTCGCTATGCCTTGAATGGCTTCAGAGAACGAATGGATCTCTTTGATCTGCCCGGAAACATCATCGAGAACCTTGTTCACTTCCCCCGCAGAAGATGCCATCGACTTGATGTCTGCAACTGCGTTCCCCAGAATGCTGCTGATACTGCCCGTCGTGTGTTCGAGACCCTGGCGGGTCGAGCGTGCGGAATCCATCGCACTTCGCGATGCCTCTGCTACAGTCTGGTTGGAACTCGCGATCCGGTCTATGTCCGATGTCAAAGAGTGGAAATCTTTCACCTGCTCGTTCAATGCACCAGAAACATCGCCGATTGCGCCATTGGCGTCTGCGATATTGATTGACAATTCGCCGACTTGAGCACCGATGCGGTTCATGGCGGATTTCAACTCGGACAATTCGCTCGGCTCGACGGTAACAACCGGTTCGGTATCTTTTGTGACCGATTCCGTGGGCTGTTCCACAGCGTTTTCAGTTGCAGCAATTGGTCGACTGTCATTTTTTCTGAAGTTCAACGCGCGCATTACGAAGGTCCCATTTTGCAAGACTATCGCTTTTCTTGGTTAAATCTTCACTAATTGGTTATCAACACTCGTCGGTTCGAAATGTATTCAATGAATGAGTTAGTCGCGCCAGAAAAGAGGTGAAAACAACACCAGCATGACCAGTATTTCCAATCTTCCCATCAACATCAGTACCATCAAGATGACTTTTGCCGGATCACCCAGAATGGCAAAATTTCCTGCTGGTCCGATGAGCTCACCCAACCCTGGCCCAACATTGGCCAATGCAGTGAGCGAACCGGAGGTGGCGGTTATGACATCCAGACCTGTTCCTGCAAGCGCAACCGCACCGATGGCCCACAAAAACAAGAACGCGGAGATGAACAGGAACACCGAACGGATCATTTCGGTGTCCACTGTCATGTTGCCATAGCGAACATTATGGATGCCATGTGGATAGATCAGTCGGCGAACGCCAGACTTTACCGCGCTCAGAATGATCACAATGCGATAAGATTTCAGTCCGCCCGACGTAGATCCCGAGCAGCCACCCAGAAATGACATGAAGAAAACGAGTGTGACCATGAAACTGCCCCACTGGGTATAGTCCATGCTGGAGTAGCCTGTGGTTGTTATGATCGACGCCACATTGAAGGCTGCATGGGTAATGGAGTGGGTGAAGGTTTCGCCATTTCCCAATCTCAGATAGGCCATCACCAGAATCATGCCAGCGAAGATCAAGATGCTGTAAATGACGATTTGCGGATCTTTCAGAGCGTCTAATCTTCCACGAGACGCAAACAGGATCAGAACCGAGAACGGTAACCCGCCGATGACCATGAAAATTGTCGCTGTCCACAATAGCGGTATTGAGTCGAAGGCGCCGAAGGAAGCGTCACGCGTCGAAAAACCGGCTGTCGCAACGGTAGTCATNGCGTGATTGACAGCATCGAATATTCCCATGCCAAACGTGCCGTANAGNATCGCACAAAGAGCAGTCAGGCCTATATAGATGGCAAAAAAAGCACGAACAAAGACCGCAAATCTGGCAAAGGGTTTTTCTCCGGTGTCAGAATTTTCCATCTTGAAATAGGAAAATCCGCCGACCTTGAGGAACGGCAGGACCAAAAGCCCCAAAGCCACAATACCGATTCCGCCAATCCATTGCAGCAGCGACCTCCACAGCAGAATGCCGGGTGCCAGATGGTCCAGACCGCTGATGACGGTCGATCCGGTCGTGGTGACGGCTGAAACGCTTTCAAATAAGGCGTCGACCGGATCTAGCCCGATTGAGGACAGGTACAAAGGCACCGCACCGGCGATTGACAACGTCAGCCACAATAGGTTGACCACCAGAAAACCCAGTCGCTTGGAGAATTTGACGGGATTGCCACGCGTCGCCATGGCCGCCGCCAGACTCAAACCGCCGGTAAAAAACGCCGATAGCGTGAAGACTTTCCAGTCATCATTGGAATAGTAGAGGTCTACCATGGCGGGGATCAGCATGGCTGTGGACAGGTAAAGTCCGAATACCGCTGCGATGAAAATCGCGGATCGTAATGTCTGGCCGTTCACGCCACACCCCGTTTGTCGCCTACAGCCGCAATTGCGGTTGGCAATCGGCAAAGTTCATGCAATAGACCGGCGATGGAGAAAACTCAATCGTCGGACCCGTTTCCCCAAGCCGTAGCACAGGCGGCGGGCACGTTGCGCTCACTTTTTGAACAAACTCCACTGCAACTCAATGATCATTTGTCCAATCGTTATGGTGCACGGGTCTGGCTCAAGCGGGAAGACCTTTCTCCCGTTCGGTCCTACAAGATTCGAGGCGCATTCAATTTCATCCGAAAATCGATCGAGAAAGATGGCGTTCCGGACAAGTTCGTTTGTGCATCTGCGGGCAATCATGCACAGGGTTTTGCCTATGTCTGCAGGCATTTCGGACGTTATGGCGTTGTCTTTATGCCGGTGACCACGCCACAGCAGAAAATTGACAAGACCAGGATGTTTGGCGGCGAGTTTATTGAAATCCGGCAGGTCGGCGATATTTTCGATACCTGTTATCAGGCCGCAATTGAATTTGCCGAGGCCGAGAATGCTCTGTTGGCACCTCCTTTTGATCATGCTGACATTATAGAAGGGCAGGCAACAGTAGCTGCCGAGATCGAAGCCCAGTTACCTGAAGGCGAAACCCCGGACCTCGTTATTTTGCCGGTCGGTGGCGGTGGTCTGTCAGCTGGCGTGACCCGTTATTTCCGCGGCCAGTTGCCTGACGATGCTTTTTTGTTCACCGAACCAGCCGGCGCACCCAGTTTGGCAGCAAGCCTGAATGCCGGGCGGCGGGTTAAGCTCGATAAGATCGACAATTTTGTGGATGGCGCAGCCGTGGCGGAAATTGGCGCACTTAATTTCGATATGTTGAAACGCTTTCCTGCCAGTTCGGTTGTGGCAATTCCGGAGAACGCCATCTGCGTNACGATTACAGAGATGCTCAACACTGAAGGCATCGTCCTTGAACCAGCNGGCGCGCTGGCTTTGTCAACACTCGATAGCTTGCCTCGCGAAAGTGTCGCTGGAAAATCGATTGTTCTTGTCGTTTCTGGCGGCAATTTTGACTTCGAACGTCTCCCGGACGTCAAGGAACGCGCCATGCGCTATTCCGGGCTCAAGAAATACTTCATCCTGCGGCTGGCGCAGCGCCCCGGTGCTTTGCGTGATTTTCTTGAATTGCTGGGACCGGAAGATGATATCTCCCGGTTTGAGTATCTCAAGAAATCTGCTCGAAATTTCGGTTCGATCCTGATTGGGATCGAGACCCGTCGACCGGAAAATTTTACCCGGCTGCGTTCGGCTTTCGAAGCTGCGGGGTTTGGTTATCAGGACATCACGGACAACGAAATCCTCGCCAATCTGATCATTTAACAATCTGGCGTCGGAATGATTGCCTTGAAAATGCCTAGCCGTTTTCGGCGTTGAAAAGCCGACCACCTTCGGTGACGAACACGATCAACATTGCTGCCAATCCGAATATCAAGAAGGCGGTCGCAAGCGGTACAATTGTGCCATCAAAGGCCTGTCCGACAATTCCGCCGAGCACGGCACCGCCGGTGAATGTCAAAGTACCAATCACCGATGTCGCTGTGCCGGCAATGTGACCAAGTGGCTGCATGGCAATCGAGTTGAAATTACCCGCAACCAGCCCGAAACTCATCATTGCAATCGCCACCAGAATATAGGCTGCCAGTATTGGTAGAACTGCCATCTGGCTGATTGCGAACATTGATATGGAAGCCAAAGCGAACGTCACCATGGCGCCATGTGACATGCGGCGCATGCCAATGGAACGAACCAGCCGCGCATTCGCAAAGCTGGTGACTGCCATGCCGCAAGCGTTACCGGCAAAAGCGATCGCAAACCAATCGCCCAGACCAAAGACATCAACGAAGATCTGCTGCACCGAAACCACCATTGAGAAAAGCGCGCCAAAATAGAGCGTTGTGGCTATGGAGTAACCGGCAGAAATTCTGTTGGTGGCAATCTCCTTGCAAGCGGTAAATATGGAGGCCGGTGACAAGCTGCGCTGGTCTTCAGGTGCAAGAGTTTCGTCAAGTCGGCTATATCCCCAATAGCCCATCAGAATGGATCCAACGCCCAGGAAAGTGAATATCAAGTGCCACTCGGCGAAATAGAGAAATGCCTGTCCTAATGCAGGTGCAAATATCGGCACCACCATGAACGTGGTGAAGATGTAACTCATCACACGGGCCATATCGCGGCCCTCGAAGCAGTCGCGAACAATAGCTGATGTGGTAATGCGAACAGCAGAAGCACCGACAGCCTGGCAGGCCCTCGCAATCAACAGGGTTTCGAAATTGGGTGCAAAACTAGCGGCGAACGAGGCCACGGCATAAACGGCCAATCCACCAAGGGTCAGCCACTTGCGGCCAAATCGGTCAGCCAGCGGTCCGAAAATCAACTGAGTGATGCCAAAGCACACGATGAATGCAACAATGACCAACTGCCGGTCGTTGTCATTGGTCAGTGAATAATCAGCACTGATATTGGGTAGGGCAGGCAATACGATATCGATTGAGAATGCAACAATCGATGTCAGCGCAGCCATCAGCAAGATAAACTCACCAAAACCCATTTTTTGTTTCAAAACAGCCGCCGGTGACAAAACGGTTTCGACTTGATTGTTCAATTCAGATGTCGATTTTGAGGATCGCTCATTCAGCATGAAGTCTCCATCCGGAACACGACCGGAAACTTGGCAGGATAGCCAGACGGGATTTTTTGTCGGGCTGGCGCAAACTATTGCCAGCCGGAAAAGGGGCGATTGGAAAAGTGCCCCGCAGACGAAGCAGAAATTAGCCTTTTCTGCGAAAAGCCGCAATGCAAAAAAATCTATATTTGGATGCCAACAAATAACAGTCGCCGACTATTGAATGATCGGCGCCATATTTTCTTCAATATTGCGCATTTATCTTCCCCTACGGAATAATAGAGGCGCTCGCCTCCAAATCACTCATCGGGTTCAGTCCGATTTTCAGTTTGCTTCCGCTTCTGTTTTGCGGGCTGCGCGGATCGGATCAATGATGCGCCAGCCGAAGTCCAGAAGTGATTGCGCGGCGTGCGCCAACTCCATCAGGTCGTCAAGCAACAGGGTGCTTTTCAGGCGCTGTTCATCAAATGACCGCTGGCACGCAACGCTGCGAAGCCTCAATGCATGGTCAAGTTTTGGGTCGTCGGTCTCAAAACCGCGTGGCAATCGCTTCAGCAGGTCTTGCTCCATCCAGGTGTAGCCGATGTCTTCCAAAGGTTTGAGAGCTTCAAAAAACGTTTCGCAACGGGAAATCATGGCTTCGCGGAAAGCACGCATTTCTGTTCCGTCGAGTTGGTAGAACCCGACACCGATAAAGCAGTTGTCGGGTTTGACATGGATATACAGCATACCATTGTCATGCTTCGTGCCGGTGCGGGTTATCACGGCGCTGACATGGGTGTTGAAAGGACTTTTGTCCTTGGCAAAGCGGACGTCACGATTGATCCGAAAAGTCGATGTCTTTCGCGCNCACGTCAGGGGAAGGTTGGCCGCTTTCAGCCTGATGGCAAGATCATCAACCAGTCGGTTGCGNGGCTCGTTGACTTCGCTCTCATAAAGATCGCGGTTTTCATTGAACCACTCGCGGCTTTGATGAAAGCCCAGTGCCTTGAGAAAGGGCAGGGCCTTCTCGCCAAATCCCTGATAGCTGACGTCGCTCATCCCGTGCTGCCTTATGGTTTGTCTGTGTAGCCCGCTAGCGCGCCATCGATGACATACCGCAGGATCATGACCACTTGATCAGGCGTCTTTGCAACCGCCAAAGCCGCCGCATCAACTTCCTTGAGCGCATGGGCATGTTCATCGGGATGCAGGATGATCAAGGGCTTGCCGAGTGCTGCTGCATAGCCCGCGTCAAATGCCGCATTCCACTGTTTGTATTTCTCGCCGAAGCGGACAACGACGATATCTGCTTTGTCAAGTAAAGTGCGGGTGCGGATGGCGTTGATCTGCGCGCCCTTGTGGTCATGCCAGAACTTTTCAGGCTCGGCGCCAAGGATGGCAACACCGACATCGTCCGAGGCTTCATGATTGGTAACCGGAGCGCAAAATGTGACCTTCAGTCCCGCTACCCGGCAGCCGGCCTCAATCTGCGCGCGCCAATCTGAATGGATTTCGCCTGAGAGATAGATGGTCCAGGTCATGATTTGAACTCCAATCGAAATTATGATGTTTGGGTATAGCGTTCCGTGCAAGCTCTGCTGTCTATACAAAAAGAGGCGGAAAATCCGCCTCTTTGATGTGTCTGCCGCGTTCTATCAGGCTGCCTTGACGGGCAGTCCCTTTTCGGTGAAGTGCTGTTGCAACTCACTGGACTGGAACATTTCGCGAATGATGTCGCAACCACCGACAAATTCGCCTTTGACATAAAGCTGCGGGACGGTGGGCCAGTTGGAGTAGTCCTTGATGCCCTGACGCAGATCATCATCGGCCAGAACGTTCAAACCCTTGTAGGGAACGCCCAGGTAATCGAGAATCTGGACAACTTGCCCGGAAAACCCACACTGGGGAAACTGCGGTGTGCCCTTCATGAAGAGGACAACATCATTCGACTTGACTTCGTTGTCGATGAATTCGTTGATTGCGGTCATGAAACTTCCTTTCGCCATCAGGCGCGCGGCCCGAAACAGTCTTTCCCAAGAAATAGCGTTTCGGGAACGACAAAACAAGCGGTCGAGCTGCCATGAAGTTCTTTAGGAGCAGAATGAAACCCAATCGCGTCAACAAACCACACCTGGCGATTGCTGCTGGGTTGGTCTTGTTGGCTTTGCTTTCGCTGGCATTGGTTTTCCGTGGCTATGGCAAGTTGGAACCAAGCCGAGAGCAAGGAGTAAGTAAAGTGGCGCACCCCTGTCAGATTTCACGTTTTGAAGCTGTCGATTATATTACGTGCATCGCTGATCCTGTGGCTATGGACGTGCGGCTGTTCCATGCCAGCGNGGACAAGCAGCCNTGGAGTAATGTAGAGGGTCTGGTTGCCGAGCAAATCAGAGTGGCTAACGCGCCTTTGATGGCGATGAATGCGGGCATGTATCATGCAGATATGGCACCGGT
>JGI24723J26617_10002572_pt1 | contig 14136 bp, 12 predicted proteins | sample Cruoilmetagenom6_FD_26617 | JGI IMG/M metagenome (IMG submission 26617)
CCATGTCATCAATCATACTGTCTACGAAAATTGATAGGTGATATCACTTTGTCGCTTCAGGGTTCCAGTTGATAAAACGACCCTCTCGCGTTAGCTACGGGNGGCGTATGTATAAAATCAACNCAACCGCATGCAAATGAAGGAAGACCAACCCATGACTGAAGCCTATATCTGCGATGCCGTTCGCACACCCATTGGCCGTTATGGTGGCAGTCTGTCATCCATTCGCGCAGACGATCTGGGGGCATTGCCGTTAAAGGCTTTGCTAGAAAGAAATCAGGNGGTGGACTGGTCAAAACTTGATGACGTGATGTTCGGTTGCGCCAATCAGGCAGGCGAAGACAACCGAAATATTGCACGTATGTCGGCCCTGTTATCGGGGCTGCCAACATCGGCCTCCGGGGTTACGCTAAACCGTTTATGCGGCTCCGGTCTGGATGCTGTCGGCACAGCTGCACGCGCAATTAAAGCACATGAGGCTGATCTGATCATTGCAGGTGGCGTTGAAAGCATGTCGCGCGCACCGTTCGTGATGCCAAAGGCTTCATCAGCATTTAGCCGCGCAAATCAGCTTTATGACACGACAATGGGCTGGCGGTTTGTGAATGCTTTGATGAAGCAGCAATACGGTGTGGATTCCATGCCCGAAACCGCAGAAAATGTTGCTGTTGATTTCAACATTTCCCGCGAAGATCAGGATATTTTTGCTGCCCGTTCACAAAAACTTGCCGCACGTGCCGGGCAGGCAGGTGTATTTGCGCAAGAAATAATTGCGGTGAACATCCCGCAACGCAAAGGCGAGCCAATCGTTTTTGATACGGATGAACACCCTCGGCCCACAACAACGCTTGAGGGTTTGGCCAAATTGCCAACACCTTTTCGCAAGAACGGCAGCATTACCGCTGGCAACGCATCGGGGATAAATGACGGGGCATGTGCGATGATTATCGCTTCAGGCAAAGCAATCAAAGAGCACAATCTGACGCCGATAACCCGTATCATTTCCATGGCTACCGCGGGTGTGGAACCCCGCATTATGGGCTACGGCCCTGCCCCGGCCACGCAAAAGGTATTAAGCCGCACAGGTTTGACGCTAGACGACATGGATGTGATCGAGTTGAACGAAGCGTTCGCCGCGCAAGCCCTTGCCGTTACACGCGATTTGGGTCTGGACGACAACGACGCCCGCGTGAACCCCAATGGCGGTGCAATTGCACTTGGTCATCCACTGGGCATGAGTGGTGCACGCCTAGCCACAACAGCATCATACCAGCTACAACGCAGTGGCGGGCGTTATGCGCTTTGCACCATGTGTATCGGCGTCGGACAGGGCATAGCGGTTATTCTGGAACGCGTTTAACCCAAGTTTTCAACAATCCCAAGTGATCAAATCACCTTAAGCTCGGGCACCGCCACCACAAACTTAGTACCGCGCTTCGCAAGTTCCGCGTTTTGGTTCATCACCTCACTCGCGATATTCCACGGCAGAATGACCAGATAATCCGGACGATTATCCTCAAGCGCCGAAGGGGGTAAAATCGGGATGTGACTTGCGGGCAAGTATTGGCCGATCTTGGCTTTCGCCGCATCACAAACAAAAGGCATCAGATCAGGACGAATGCCTGCGTAATTCATCAGCGTATTACCCTTTGCCGCAGCCCCGTAGCCAGCAACCGTTTTGCCTTTGGCCTTGGCATCCAGCAAAAACCGCAGCAAACCGTCTTTGACCGCATCGGCCTTTTTTTGAAAACCGGTATAGGTTGCTGCATCTTGCAGGCCCGCAGCAGTTTCAGCCTGCATCACGGCATCAACAGCGCCTGTCACAGCGTGATCCGCGTCTTTCAAACACCCGTAAATCCGCAGGCTTCCCCCGTGGGTCGGCAGTTCTTCAACATCAAAGATACGCAAACCCGCAGCGGTAAAGATAGAGGTCACTGCGAAAAGCGACAGGTAAGAAAAATGCTCGTGATACACCGTATCGAACTGGTTTTGTCCGATCAGTTGCAACAGATGTGGAAATTCAAACGTGACCACACCATCCGGTTTCAAAAGTGCTGCAACCCCTTGGGTGAAATCGTTGATGTCAGGCACATGGGCGTAGACATTGTTGCCCAAAACAAGATCGGCTTTTTCACCTGCATCAGCCATGCTTTGGCCAACAGATGCGCCAAAGAATTTTTCGCGCACGGGTACACCTATCGCCCTTGCCGCCTCTGCCGTGCTTTTGGTTGGCTCAATACCCAAACACGGCACACCGCTTGCAACGAAATTTTTCAACAGATAACCGTCGTTCGAAGCCAGTTCGACCACAAAGCTATCGGGCGTCAGACCCAAGCGGTCGGTAATCATAGTGCAATAGTCAGCCGCATGTTTCAGCCAACCTTTGGAGGTCGATGAGAAATAGGCGTAATCTTCACTGAATAAAGCATCCGCTTCTGCATAATCTTCGGTTTGAACCAGCCAGCAGTTGGTGCAGGTCAAAATCCGCAACGGGTATGTGATCTCCGGCTTGCGTAAATCTTCGGGTTTAAGATACGCGTTCGACGGCGGCGCGTTCCCCAAATCCAGAAATTCCAGTTCCAGTTCGGTATGACAGTGACGGCATTTCATAAGATGATCGGCTCTATTGTTGTAAAAGGCGGGTGGGACTGGTCGCGTTCCGATATTGTCGTTATCGGCAGCGGCCAGTTTATAGCAAGGGTAGGATCGCTCAGGTTCACCGCCCCTTCATAGTCGGGTTGATAAGGTTGCGAGTGGCAATAATGCAGCTCAACATCATCCGTCAGGGTTTGAAACCCATGCGCACAACCCGCAGGGATATAAACACTGTCCAGTGTTTCACTGTCCAGTGGAACCGCACAAAAACAACCAAAGTCACGTGAGCCCTTGCGCAGATCAACGAATACATCCAAAATACGCCCCCGCACACAACGTACCAGCTTAATTTCGGCATAAGGCGGGCGCTGAAAATGCAAACCCCGCACAGTGCCCTTCTGGGCATTGATAGAGGTGTTCATCTGTACCCACTTAGTGTTAAGTCCTTGGGCAGCAAATGTTTCAGCACAATAGACACGGGCAAAAGCACCGCGGTTGTCGCCCAGTTTTTTTGGGGTGATTTTATAGGCCCCGTTTATGTTGAGTGGCTCAAAAATCATGCGGCCTCATAGGCTTTGATCTGCTCTAGGGAAATATCCAAAGGTGTACGCCCCGCAGCGGTTTCTTTGTACCAAGTCATCGTATTTGCGACAGCCGTTTCGAAATTCCATTTCGGTTGCCAACCAAGCTTTGTACGCACCTTGTCTATCGAAAGCTTCAAAAGACCTGCTTCATGCGGGGCGTCCGAATTGGCTTGCGCATGATATGTTCCACCCCATGTTTTCAAAGCAGTTTGGATCACATCTTCGACAGTGCGGTTATCGCGCGGTTCAGGGCCGAAATTAAAAGCGGCAGCCAATGCTTTATCCGTAGTCAGTTTTTCCGCCAACAGCATATAACCCGACAATGGTTCCAGCACGTGCTGCCATGGACGCACCGCTTTCGGGTTGCGGGTTTCAATGGATTGGCCTTGCATCAGGGCACGGGCAATATCGGGTAGAAGTCGGTTTTCGCACCAATCCCCGCCACCGATTACATTGCCTGCACGCGCCGAGGCCAGCGTAATGGGCAGGTTTTCCTGTGCGTATAAACTGCGGTAACTGTCCACTACAAGCTCGGTTCCCGCTTTGCTGGCACTATAGGGATCTATCCCGCCCAAACGATCTGTTTCAATATAGGCGTGATCGGTCTCAATATTGCGATAGACCTTATCCGTGGTCACAACCACAACAGCGCAGGGGTGTGCGGACTTGCGCAATGCTTCCAACAGATGCGCTGTTCCCATAACATTGGTATTCCATGTGGTCAGAGTGTCGCGGTAGCTGCGCAAAACCAATGATTGCGCGGCCAGATGAAATACGAAATCTGCTTTGATATCAGTCGCATAAACGGCCAATGCATCCGCATCACAAATATCACCGACATGGTGATGGATTTTATGCTCCAAACCCAATTGATCAAACAGTGCAGGATCAGTATCGGGTTTCAGTGCATAACCGAAAACCTCTGCCCCCATGCCCTGCAACCATAAAGACATCCAGCACCCCTTAAAACCCGTATGGCCTGTCAGCAAAATCCGTTTATTTTTCCAAAACGGGTTCAAGACCAAACTTTCCACGGTGCGTGGCCCTTGGCCCACATATCTTCCAGATAAGTGCGATCACGTAATGTATCCATTGCAGCCCAGAAACCGTCATGCTTACGCACAGCCAATTGTCCGTCATCAGCCAATCCGATCATGGGTTCCTGTTCGAAAATCGTGCTGTCATCTGTAATACGGTCTAAAATGGTAGGTTCGCAAACCATGAAACCACCACTGATCCATTGACCATCACCTTTGGGTTTTTCCAGAAAACTTGATACTTTATTATCGGTAATTTCCAGTGCACCAAAGCGACCTGCGGGTTGCACGGCAGAAACCGTTGCTTCGCAATTTTGCGCTTGGTGAAACTTGATCAATTCGGCAATGTCGATATTGCTGACCCCATCACCATATGTCAGGCAGAATGTATCATCGAGATGTTCGCGCACGCGTTTGATGCGCCCGCCTGTCTGGGTCAACTCGCCCGTATCAACCAACGTGACATTCCACGCTTCCGCACGTTGGCGGTGCACCTTCATTTCGTTATTGGCCATATCAAAAGTGACATCGGACATGTGCAAAAAGTAATTGGCGAAATATTCTTTGATCTGATAGCCGCGATAACCGCAGCAAATCACGAAATCATTAATGCCATATGTGCTGTAAATCTTCATGATATGCCACAGGATCGGGCGCCCCCCGATTTCGATCATGGGTTTTGGCTTCAAGTGACTTTCTTCGCTGATGCGCGTTCCCAGACCACCTGCAAGAATAACTGCCTTCACCATTAAGATTCACCTATATTTCGTTACTGTCATACGCGGATAACAAACCGCCTTGAAAAATGATAGCATTTTCCGAATTTAAAGCGAATTCATACACGTTGCGAACTAACGCAGGGTATCTTGAACTTAAGCCAATCAGACAAGCAAAACCTGATTCAGCCTGAAGTTCAAAGCGTTGCAGTGCTCAATCAAATTCAAGTCTGGATGCGATCATAACGGGGATCATACGGCCCAGTTTCAATGACTTTTGCTTTTACCAACTCGCCGAGCAAATCCAGTTGCATTACAGTTCCGATTTTTGTCTTGTCTGGGTCGACAAAGGCATAAGCAAGATTCATGCCAACCCGGTGCCCCCAGTCGCCGGAACTGATCGTACCGACCACATTGTCCCCATCCATCAATGATCCGCCGCCATAGGCCGGGGCATGGGTGCAATCAATCTGGAGGCTCACCAGTTTTTTCGTCAGGCCGTTTTTCATACGCTTCTTCAACGCAGTCTTGCCAACAAAATCACCTTTATCCATTTTCACAAACCGATCCAGGCCAGTTTCAAATGGATCGAATTCGGTCAGCAGATCAGATTTCCAATGTAGATAACCTTTTTCCATCCGCATGGATTCTACCGCACGCGCACCAAAAAGCTTCATCCCATGTGCTTCACCCGCTTTGCGCAATGTCAGATAAACCGCATATAGCGATGCGTTAGGCACATGGATTTCGTAAGCCAACTCGCCAGAGAAACTAACCGACATGACCGTAGCAGGCGAAAATCCGATGAAACACTCACGAACAGAAAGCCAGGGGAAGGTTTCTTTGCTCCAATCACCCCGACTGCATGTTGCCAGCACATCACGTGCTTTTGGCCCGGCCATCACCAGAATGGTCTGATCATTTGTCAAGCTGGTAATCTGCACATCTTCATCGCAGCGTAGATGCTCTTGCAACCAATCCATATCATGGAATTCCGCCGCTGCGGCAGAGCCGTACCAAACCCGATCCGGCCCCCGATCAGAGGGCGGGATATTGGCAATTGTTGCCTCACNCTTGATCATGCCAAAATGATTTAGCAAATAGCCTAATCCAACCTTACCCGGTTTACGCGTCACCCGCCCGCAAAACATACGGTCAAGGAAATCATGTGCGCCTGTACCGGTGATTTCAAACCTGTTAAACCCGTTAACTTCGCACAGGCCAACATTATCGCGCATGTTGGCAACTTCATCTGCAATCACATTAAAGGTTTCATTGAAATGGTAAGTCAACGCGGGGTGAAAATCAGGCGTCGGTTTAATGTAATCCACACGTTCCCAGCCGTTCACAACAGTAAACTCTGCATTTTCAGCGGCCATTACCGGGGTTAAAGGTGTGGTCTTGGCCGAACGTGCCGCGGGGCGATGCTCATGCGGAAAATGGAACCGGAATTCATTCTGGTAATCTTCTATGGCCTTCAAGGCTGTCATCTCAACGTTTGTGTGCCCGGTAAAGCGGCGCGGATCGATACACCAGGTATCATAACATGCTTCACCGTGTATAATTTGCTGCGCCAAAAGCCAACCGTGGCCACCACCTTCGCCCAATCCTGCACGTAATCCGATAATACAAAACGCGTTGCGTTTATTTGGGATCGGGCCGACCAAAGGGGCACCATCAATTGTATAGGTAATCGGCCCGTTCACAACTGTATGAATGCCGGCATCCAACAAAGCAGGCATGCGTTCGAACGCCCCTTCCAACACGTCCGTCACCCGATCAAGATCGTCGGGGCAAAGCGCGTTAACGAAATTTGGATCGATCCCGTCCATGCCCCATGTCTTGCAATCTTGTTCATAGAACCCCAGCAAAAGCCCGTTTTTTTCTTGACGGCAGTAATAATCCGATATGGGGCAACGCAGTAGCGGCATCCGGTGGCCCGCATCTTTGATCGCTGCAATCTCTTCTGTCAGGAAATATTGATGTTCCATCGAGGCAACCGGATGATGCACCCCCATCATTGCCCCAACTTCGTTTACTCGGTAGCCACAGGCATTAACGACAATGTCACAATCGATATCGCCTTTTTCCGTATGAACCGTCCAGGTATCGTCCTTGTGCTGTGTTAGCGCTGTAACGGGTGTATTGCGATAAACCTCTGCGCCGGCTTTACGCGCGCGCCGCGCCAGGGATTGGCAAAGTTGGGCGGGATCAATATCCCCATCCATCGGGTCCCAAAGCCCCCCCAACAGGTTATCGGTTGAAATCAACGGGTGACGGCGCGCACATTCTTCGGCGTCAATCACTTCAAAATGCACGTCCATCCCACGCGCCATCGAGGTAAAGTGCCGGTACCCTTGCAACTGCTCTTCGGTATTGGCCAAACGGATACCGCCATCACCGTGGTGATAATTGATCGGATATTCCGCATCCTCTGCCAGTTCTTTATAGAGGTTGATTGAATGGGTCTTTAGCCCAACCATGGTCTGATTCATGCCAAAATTAGTGACCTGTGCCGCAGAATGCCATGTTGTGCCACTGGTCAATTCATTTCGTTCAACCAACACAACATCATTCCAACCTTCTTGTGTCAGGTGATAAAGGGTAGAACATCCGGCTATACCGCCCCCGATGACGACAACTTTGGTGCGCGATTTCATAGACAACTCCAAACTTAGTTTTGTAACTATGCTGGACGCAAAGTGACGGATAAGGTCAACTGTTCAACCGCTTTTTCGATTTTTTCGCAATTAAATTTCGAATTTATGATCCAAAAAGCATCTTGGGTTGCAAAACAAAGTATGAAGTCCGTTTATTCCAGCGTATGCAGCATTTGGTAATGAACATGACTAAAACACAAAGATCAGCGGCCAAACGGGGTGGGCGAGATAAACGGTTAGCCATGCGGGCGGCAAAACCGGCGCTAGACCCCTGCCCGCCAGGCCAGATCGGAGGTGCGTACCGTCCTTTGTCCGATACGGACCTGCACAGCATTTATAATACCGCAATCCGTTTACTGGCCGAGCTTGGCATGGGTGAGGTGCCGGAAAATTTGGCCACAACGCTATTGGCTGTTGGCGCGCAGGACAACGGCACGGGGCGTATTTTATTCCCACGCGGATTGACCGAAGAGGCCATCGACAAGGCATCTAAAACCTTTGTTCTACATGGGCGGGATGAAAAACGTTCCATCGAGGTTGGCGGCCAAAAAGTCTACTTCGGGACAGGCGGTGCCGCGGTACAGACCCTAGATATAGACAATGGGCTTTATCGGCCATCTACGCTTAAGGATTTACATGATTTCACCAGACTGCAAGATACGTTGGCCAATATCAGTTGGTTCACACGCTGTTGCGTGGCTACAGATGTTCCGGACAACTTCGATCTGGACGTAAATACAGCATATGCCCTTTTGAAAAACACGACCAAACCTACAGCCACGTCTTTTACAATGGCTGAATTTATTGATCCCATTGTACAAATGTTTGATATCGCCGCAGGTGGCGAAGGTGAATTTGCCAAGCGACCTTTTGTAAAAGCGCACATCAGCCCAGTGATTTCACCTATGCGTTACGGTAAAGATGCCGTCGATGTGGTTTTTGGTTGTATCAAACACAACATCCCGATTTCTTGCATCACGGCTGCACAAGCAGGTGCTACAGCGCCAGCAACAATGGCAGGTTTTCTGGCACAATCGCTGGCCGAAACCCTTGCCAGCCTTGTGATGGTACATTCAATTCAACCCGGTTATCCGATGGTGTTTTCAAACTGGCCATTGGTTATCGATTTACGCACCGGCGCGTTTTCCGGCGGAAGCGGTGAAACGGCTGTGCTGAACGCAGCCTCAGCACAGTTATCCAATTGGTTGGGGCTGCCGTCCGGTGTTGCATCTTCGATGACCGACGCCAAAGCCATCGATGCCCAATACGGTGCTGAAAAAGGAATAACCTCTCTGGCAGCGGCACTGGCAGGGGGTAATCTGATCTACGAAAGCTCCGGCATGACCGCTTCATTGTTGGGTGCAAGCTTTGAAGGTTTTGTACTGGATGACGAAATGCATTCCAATACCTACCGCACCTTGCGCGGTATAGAGGTGAGTGAAGATAATCTTGGGTATGACGCTATTTGCGAAGCTGTTTTAGGTGAAGGCCACTTTCTGGGCGGTGCGCACACTCTGGCAGCAATGGAACGTGATTATTTCTATCCAAGCATTGCAAATCGGGTAGACCCGCGCACCTGGGCCGAAAACGGTGCGCGCGACGCCTGGGATATTGCCAAGGAACGGGCCCGAGGAATTCTGGACACACACCACCCGGAATATCTGAGCACCGAACAAGATCAGAAGATCAGAGCGATGTTTAATATCCTTAACTGAATCTAATTATCCTCAATCAGATTGAATTCACCGCTTAACCAAGGCATCATTTCAACCGCGGGTCGCACCGCCCGTTTTTGGATCAGGATTTGTAACGTTTTACAAACAATCTGATGCGAAGCTTTTGGGCATTCTTGGGTAGCAAATACCGATATATAGCGTGCAAACATTTTTCCCGGAAACCGATGTAATTTCACCTGCGAATGAAACCGTTTGGCCCGCATATAACACAACGGTGTTGTAATGGCCCAGCCTGCACCTGCCGCAATCATTGCCATCATTGTTTGATTGCTTTCAATCTCAAACCTTTGCGGCAACGCGATTTTAAGTCGCCGTAATTGCGCTTCTATTTGACCACTAATGTGCTGGATCGAACTATAGCGCAAAAACGGCAGGTCACTGTTGCCTGCTAGAAAATCATCCGGGGTATTGGATGCATTTTCGGGAACTGCCAATACAAAAGGATCACGTAACAATGGCATTTCCTGAAGTTCCAACGTCCGATCCCCGGGCCGATTAGCTATCCCCATATCGATCTTGTGTTGGCGTAGAAGGTCTAGGATTTCATGACTTGGCCGTGTTCGGTGCGCAAAATCGCAATTTGGCATACTAGAGGCCAGATACACAGCCAACTCAGGCCCTATTTCACTGTCGAAATCTTCAATCAAACCAAGGTGCAGTTTACGCGCTTCATGGACATTACCGGATACGACTTCGGCCTGCGCTTTGCGTACCAAAGTCATAGCTTCATCAATGTATTTCAGAAATATACCACCCGCAGGTGTCATCACCATTGGGCGGCGGCGATGATCCAACAGGCTTACCCCCAATTGATTTTCAAGAGCACGCAGATGATGCGAAACAGTGCTGGCCGAAAGTCCGGTTTCTTGCGCAACCGCTTGCACAGATCCCAGCGTAGCCGTAAGTTGAAACACTTCCAACCATTTCAAACTCAAATCCGTTCTTTGCATGGGTTATCCTCTCCGACTCGTCCGGCAGAATACCGCGGCGTGCGAGGCTTGGACACCTTCATCTTCAGGATTTAAACCTGCGGCTTGTTAGAACTCAAAGGGTTATGCTGAATAGAACAGAATTGTTTGTACATCTTTGGATGTGCATATGATACTTTTTCAAAAAGCACCCAACACATTTATTCTGCCAAAGTTGGTAAATGTATTTCTGTTCTATCCGGAAATTGCCGCACGATTGCCGTTGAAATGGTTTGATCCGAGGTTATTTCATGCAGAAGTTCTTTGCAGGCATCCGGCGTTTCTTCGCAAGAGTAGACTTCACGTTCGGTCAGATATGTCAGGCGAGACCGTAAACCGCGTGGTTGTTGAATGCCTGCAGCTTTTGCGCCAGGTAAAGCTTTGTAAGAACCCATCAAATAGACCGGGCCAACCCCGTCACCAACCTGATCAGCCAGTTTTCTGGTTTCCACCTGCCACTCAGATAACAAGAAATAGTGTTTGGCATTGCAAACAAAATAAATGGTGACGCTAAATACAATCAAAACCCAACTTATACTGGCATAACGTCCACCCCGATCACGCCCCTTTAATGCCGCCCGAACGCAAAGAATGCAGTAAAGCATCCAAACAAAACCCAATGCGCGCGGTGGAACGGTCACGCCGTTCAAAAGCATTTGCAGAAAAATCAAACTAAGCCCGGTCAGGATACCTGTGAATATGTAAAGCGTTACCCAAGGTTCCGCACGTATCGAAACAATAAAGGCAACGACAAGGATCAGACCGTTCAAGACAACCAGCGGCACAACATCATAGCTAATGACCATTATAGATTCTGCGATAAAATCAGAAATCAAATGCAAATTGGCGAATACAGAAGCCAAATCATGTGCACGTTTCGGCCCGCGCCATTCTGCGACCGGGATGCCAAAGATACCGTGTTCTACATAATTGATAGAATAAATAAGTAAGATACTTAGAATAAAGCTTACGACAAAGATTCCCATTAATGCCGTCAGGTCACGCCAAGACCGCGTAGCCCCGCGAGTGGTTAGGCAAATGGCTAATAATAAAAAGGGATAGGTCGTATACGCCATAAGCGTTAACGGAACAAAGATCATCAAAAGAAGGCGCGTATGAACCGTGCTTAGAAAGGTTGCAAGGACTGCAAAAAGCGCGACCAACCCCAGACCGGGAATAAGCGTATTAAACCACAAAGATATCAAAAGTGCGGGTGTTGCGAACGCAATGATCAGCGCCAATGCAATAATATACGTAATCTGTTCTTTCTTACCGCACGCATTAATAGCGGCAGCGCCTGCAAACGTTGCCCACAGAAGTTGATAGACAGCAAAATTCAGCCAAGCGGGTGATATCCAGCCACGTAAGTGCCACCAGTAGTTTACCCAGCGCCCTTCCTCTAGCGTTTTGACATAAAAACCAGACGGGTCAGCCAATAAGGCAGGGTAATCATCATGGCGCAGCATTGGATCCAGTGCTTGAGGGCCGGATACCAGTATCAAAACGAAATATGTTACTCCAATCGTGATAAGCAATGGTGATACCGCGAATGACCTTATGTCACGCTCTTTCATCAAGGAACTGCTCATCCATTCAACCGCTGGGCTTTGCGCACCAGCGCTGCTGCACGTACCTGCGCAATTTTTGTTACCATGTTGCGTGGTAGCAGCGATACGATTGCCCGGCGAAGCCGCCATAGTAAACTGCCACCGTTTGGAACAGGGCTACCTATTGGAATTTTTGTTCTCAACACCTGTTCAGGCAGATTTGTCTGCCCCGCTTTATTGGCATAAAGAACCGTATTGTATTTGTACCATGGCTCTACATCTTTTGCAGACTTAAGTTGCGGACGCACACAGTCAAAGGCTGTATAGCCACGGGCATCAAACAAATCCTGCCAGAAAGACAAAGGTTTTTCATTGATATGAAACTCGCCCCCCTGCCCGGTCACGGCTGCAGAAAACAAAATCCTATCACTGTGTTGGGTCAAGCTGTCGACCAGTGTTTCGGCTGCACTTTCCGGCAAATGTTCGCCAACTTCCAGGCTTTGAGCAAGATCGAAACGGCGGCCGATATCCAAAGGCTTAGTCAGATCAGTGGCGTAAAAAGATGCTGATGAAATAGCAAGGCGCGTCTGGTCTACATAGTCACCATCTACACCGAGAACGTCCCCTATACCCGCAGCTTGCCATTCCGCCAACCAAACACCCCGCCCACTGCCAAGATCCAGTACACTTTGTGCGTTCAGCCATGGTTGAACGACCCCAATCATGCGCTGTGCAGATGTACGCGCGCCCCCGTCGATATAGTCAAAAAACTGGTTTGAATAGATATGCGCCATGATCTCTCCTAGGAAACACCTGTTTCTGTGAAAACCCAAATCTTAAAGAAAAGGAAGTTCTGTACAGGAAGAATGATTGTTACCAATGCTGCTGAAATCCAATCAGGCCACCCCATGGAAGGGCCAAAAAATCCGGTAATCAAAGCAGATACCAATAGCCCTAAACCGATGGTGCATATGAAACGAATGACCTGGCTCGGTAGGCCCAAAGGTTTATGAAAGGTGAAGATTGTCTGCCCGAGATATTGTACAATCACGGCAATAAGGAACGCCACAATATTAGCGATCGCTTGGCTGATACCCAGTTCCAAAAATGCCAGATAAAGCAGCACATATGTTACGGCAACACCGGTGCCGACCATGGCAAAGCGAATAATTTGACCCTTCTTTTTTTGGGTCATTTAACTTCTTTCTTCATAACTGGGTCTTCAATGTCGGTCTTTTCGCGATCACCCACTTCTTCGGATAGGAAATAGAGCGGTCTGCGCTTCGTCTCGACATACAGGCGGCCAATGTATTCGCCTAAGATTCCCAATGTTAACAATTGGATGCCGGAAAAAAAGCTAACGGCTAGTACCATAGAGGCCCAACCGGGTGCAGTACTGAATAAAATAAGAGAGCCAAAAACGTAAATTGCCATCAACAATGTCACGAACAAGCTTAAGAATGACAGGCGGGTGGCAAAGCGCAAGGGGCGGATCGAAAAGCCCGTCAATGCGTCTGTTGCAAAGCGCAACATAGCCCGGAATGGATATTTTGTAACGCCTGCCATGCGTGCTTCGCGCACATATTCAAGACCAATCTGGCGAAAACCGACCCACGCGAACATACCACGGATAAATCTGGATTGCTCTGGCATTTCCAGTACGGCATCCAGCGCCCGACGACTCACAAGCCTGAAATCACCCGTGTCGTTCGGGATCGGTACGTCCGATAGGCTGTTAAGGAAACGGTAAAACAGAAAAGCGGTGGTTCGTTTGAATACGGTTTCGCCGCGACGCACAGCGCGGCGGCCATAGACTACATCGTAGCCAGTATCCATCATTAGCATCATTTCCGGCAGAATTTCCGGCGGATCCTGCAGATCGGCATCCAGCATAAAAATGCGCTCACCTTTTGCTGCTTCCAATCCAGCGGTTAATGCAATTTGGTGACCGCGATTTGCAGAAAGGCGTATACCGTGAACTTGCGGTACTTTCCGGTGAGCCTCTTGCATTGCTTCCCATGTGCCGTCTGTTGAACCATCGTCCACCAGAATAATCTCGGCATTCTCTTTCCAAGGCTCGATAACACCCTTAAGGCGGTCAATCAGAAGAGGAATAGACTCCTCTTCATTCATACAAGGTATGACTATGGATAACTGCACTGTCCTGATCCCAACTTTTCTATGGGTTAGATGTGAGGGTAGCTCACGAAGCCATTAATAGGCAATAGTAAGGTTACAACGCTTCAATTTCAGAAGTCTAAGGCAAAACAGCCGTGATTTTTATACCACAATC
>JGI24723J26617_10002579_pt1 | contig 14117 bp, 19 predicted proteins | sample Cruoilmetagenom6_FD_26617 | JGI IMG/M metagenome (IMG submission 26617)
TTTNTTTGAAGTAATATTTGAGGTTTGATACGAATTGAAAATTGACCTTGTTTCATTTCATTTCTATAACTAGGGGGCTAACCCTTAGGTATTTTAGGATAGCTCTAATTTTAACGTTTTAAATCTGGCACTTCAGCCTTTCTTGCTCCTTGGATCTTTTTTATGTCTCATAACAGTTTTGGTCATCTATTTCGTATTACCACGTGGGGAGAATCTCATGGACCGGCGATTGGATGTGTGGTTGATGGGTGCCCGTCAAATATTCCGATTACGGCTGAAGAGTTGCAGTTTTTTCTTGATAAACGCAAGCCTGGTCAATCTCGCTTTACAACTCAGCGCCGTGAGCCGGATGAAGTTAAAATTCTCTCTGGTGTTTTTGAAAACGAGCAGGGAGAGCTGGTGACAACTGGCACGCCAATATCCCTGATGATTGAAAACACTGATCAGCGCTCGAAAGACTATGGGGACATTAAAGATAAATATCGCCCTGGTCATGCTGATTATACTTATATCGAGAAATATGGCATTCGTGATTATCGTGGTGGTGGGCGCTCAAGCGCGCGGGAAACTGCGATGCGTGTTGCTGCCGGAGGTCTGGCTCGTAAGGTTGTGCCGGGTATGATTGTTCGCGGTGCAATGGTGCAAATGGGCCCTCATAAAATCAACCGTGATAATTGGGACTGGGATGAGGTGAATAACAATCCGTTCTTTGCGCCTGATAAGGAAATTGTTGATGTGTGGGCGGACTATTTAGATGGTTTACGCAAAAGTGGTTCATCGATTGGTGCGGTTGTTGAGGTTGTGGCTGATCATGTACCGGTTGGATTAGGTGCGCCGATTTACGCAAAGCTTGATCAGGATATTGCGAGTGCGATGATGAGCATNAATGCCGTAAAAGGCGTTGAGATTGGCGCTGGGTTTGGCTCCGCTGAACTGACAGGCGAGGAAAATGCCGATGAAATTCGGATGGGAAATAATGGCGTTGAATTTTCTTCTAATCATGCGGGCGGTGTTTTAGGGGGCATTTCTAGTGGACAACCTGTTGTTGCTCGTTTTGCTGTGAAGCCAACATCTTCCATTTTAACACCGCGAAAATCAATTGATCGTTCTGGAAATAACGTAGAAGTTTCAACGAAGGGGCGTCATGACCCTTGTGTGGGAATTCGCGCTGTGCCTGTAGGCGAAGCTATGATGGCGTTGGTTTTGGCGGATCATTATCTGATGCATCGGGGTCAGCAGGGGTAGTTGTTTTTGAGCGTTTAGGTAACCTTTAAAAAGGCGCTTTTATAAGAAAATCTCATTCCATAAAACATCTCATTTTTAAGGAAAGTTCATTTTAAGGAAAGTTTATGGGGCTTCGTATTCAATTTCAATTTATAAAATTTTCACTGGCAGTTTTGTTTTTTATAACTCTCGGGATTGGGTCTGTATTGTCTGAGCAGGATAAACGGGTGTGGAATGTTCAGGGTAAGGGTGTAAATGTTTCTGTTGCTGATTGTAATAATTGTGATGAAGATATTGGTTTGATCCTTTCTTGCCTCTCTCTTGGGAAGTCAGCTGAGTTGACTGTGCCATGGGCCGCCGTTGAAAAGGGTGTGAAAGATGCACCTATAAAGGTGGAGTTTATCATTGATGGTAAGAGCCAGGTTTTTGATGGTGTCAGTGAGCTACAAGAAATTATGGGATATTTGCCTAAGCTGATTATCTCTCCAACCGACCCTTTGATTGATGCGCTTGGCAAGGGCGAGAAATTAATTGTTAAATTTTCAGGAGATACGACTGAAATTTCTTTAAAAGGTTCGGCGCCTTCATTTGCTAAATTTAGGGCTGAATGCGGGGCTGNAAGTTCTTATTAAATTTGAGGGTTATATTACCTTCATTAAGTTTCTTCTTTTGTTTTCATTATGTTAGATTTTTTTAATCGCTGGTTGTGTTTCTCAACCGAATTAGTGTATTGAAGAAGATATAAATACATAAATACCAAGAGGTTACTCTATGCCGCTTTATGATAAAATTCTTATTCTTACTGGTGCTGGGCTTTCAGCTGAGTCTGGGCTGGGGACTTTTCGAGAAGAGAATGGTATTTGGAGTAAGTTTAATTTTGAGGAAGTGGCCACGCCGGAAGGCTATGCGGCTGATCCAAAGCGCTGTTTAGATTTTTATAATATGCGCCGAGATTTGCATCATAAGGCAGCAGCCAATGCAGCACACAAAGCTCTTGCTCGGCTTGAGGCTGAGTATCCTGGTGAAGTGGTTATTGTGACGCAGAATATTGACAGTTTACATGAAGCGGCTGGCTCTCACCGGGTCATTCATATGCATGGTCAGATTGACCGGGTGAAATGTAATGACTGCGGGACGACTTATGACTATCCGTATGGAACGATTGAGGTGAACTCTATTTGTCCATCATGCAATGTGCAGGGGCAGCAGAGACCAGACGTCGTTTGGTTTGGTGAGATGCCATATGATTTGGATGAAATTCAAAAAGAGATTGATAGTTGTTTTCTCTTCATTTCAATCGGTACATCGGGTTCCGTATATCCAGCAGCCGGGTTTGTGAATATGGCGAGAAAAGCTGGCGCTCATACTGTTGAGTTGAACCTAGAGCCATCTGATGGGGCTGTGCAGTTTCATGAAGCGCATCAAGGAAAAGCAACAGAGATTGTGCCGCGCTATGTGGATAAGCTGATGCATGAAGCCGCGATCGCGCAGAAGAAAGTTGTTCGCTAGGTTCTATCTTTTTTCTCTCACGGCTATTGTTTTTAGTGGCGCTTTAGGTTGCCCACAAAGCATCCGCGCTGCTATAGCTCATGGGCCTCCGAGAGGCGGCGCTTGCGCCGGGCTTCGCTGGCGCTCCGCCATGTTCGCTCACTAGGCTTGCTACCTTCTTCGTATAGTCTTTTCTGACACTCCAGATGCTGACAAAGCATCCGCATTTTTAATTGTGCTTCAGATGCCCACAAAGCATCCGCACTTAATAAAGATGCTCTTCTTCCCATTTTTGGATTTGCTCCAGGGTGAGGGCTTTGAATTTTTCCGGGTTTTTCTTGAGTAATTTTTTCTTCTCAGCTGAGATATCAAGTCGCTCGCTTAGGTGACTGTTTGCCCATAAGACAATTTCCATCATGAGATGAATTAGGTCTTTGCCAACCGGTGTTAGATAGTAGAGTTTTCTGCGTTTGCTATCTGGGTGGGGGATGGAGGCTATAACGCCTTCGCATTCGAGTTTCTTTAAGCGGTCAGACAGAATGCTGCTTGAAATTTGCTCTTCTGTTTTCAGCATATCTTTATATTCATGCACATCTAAAAACATCAAATTACGAATGACCAATAGGGTCCAGTGATCGCCGAGAATATCTAGGGAGCAGGCTATGGGGCAGCCGGTTCTGTTTTTATGTTCAATTTTAGAAACCATGAAACACTTGCATAATAGAATTATTGTTGATATCACTTTTATTATAGAATTAATTCTCAACTCTGCAAGCTTTGCAATTTTTAAGCTGGTAAATAGGTGAAAAGACAATGAAGAAACTTGGACTGTTTGTTGCCGCATATTTTGTAATCACTATGGCCTGGGCTTATCCTTGGCATATGGTGTTTTTTCATGATCTTTATGTGCAATGGGGCGCGTTTCAGCGCGCTGAACCGATTATGCCGCTTGGGATTGCTGCAATTTTGGTACAAGGGATTGTTATTGGGTATCTTTATTCAAAGCACGATGCTGAGAAACGTAAAACAGTTTTTGATGGTGTGAAGTTTACGATTATAATTGGTTTGATGACGTACACGGCGATGGGGTTTGCAACGGCAGCGAAATTTAAAATTGAGCCTGTGGCGGATTTTCTGATTTATCATACAATTTTTCAGGCTGTGCAATTTATTCTGGTGGGGATTGCTTTGGGATTGATTTATCGGCATCAGGATTAGTGTAGCGTTGCCAATTTGGTTTTCTCAATGCATCAGCCCTTTATTATATATATTCTCGGTTTTAAGAATCCAAAGCTAAAATGGCTTGCATTATATTCAGAGTAACCATTTTTATTTTCCTCTAAAAAATCACCGTTCATACTTGGTTATGGAGTGGAAGTTTCTTCATTCTCATGTAAAGCGGGAATTGGACGTTGGGGATACCAGTTTAATATCTTTTGCATACGCCCTAGTGTGACGGGTTCATCGGTAAGCTCAATAGTAACTTTTTTTAACCTGATATTTGGTCCAAAATAGTCTTCTAGTTTTAATGGATCTATTTGTTTAAGGCTTGTTCGGTCATTTAAATCTCGAAAGGTAATGAAACGTGGATAAAATTTACTTTTAAGATTTCCTTTTTTTCCTAATGGTAAAAGAGCCATGTAAGGCAACCAGTCATTGCGATAGCCTATTTCATTCTTGTTATTATCTTGAGAAGGTGCCCCTAAAGAGAGCAACTCTTTTTCGAACACATGCTTGGCAGCGACTTCTTTGATATAATCTTGATTGTTTTTTGTATCAGTTAGAAGAGCAAATAAATATTGACCTTTATCCAGTTCTAGAGCAACAGCCTCCCCCTTTACAGCACCATAATAAGCCGTACCATGAGGTGTTACAGATCGGTGAAAACTTAGCTTTACAACACTTGAAGCTTGATAGATTTTCCCATCTTTTTCAACTTCAACGGTGAGTTTTTGGTTCCAGCTATAATAAGGAAACGGCACTAGGCAATAAGCCAACGGCGTAACAATAACCAAAACAACAACAATCAAAAATAGTTTCTTCATCACCGCTCATTTTCAGAAATTTATGAAATAAACTTGTTATCTGAATAAAAGAAAATACCTACTGAGCAAAGCCTTCTACGCCGAGGCGCCAGAATTCGATGCCGATGCCGGTGACGAGGATGGCGGCTGAGATGGCGATCATGATCCACCAGAATTTTTGGGCGGCTTTTCGGGCTGTTTGAACAGCAGCTGGCGACAATGGTTGTTTGTCCCATGAAGGGGGGCCTTTGATGGCGGCGAGGTATTGACCGCCTGCGTGAACGGTTCCTCTTTCACTTAAGGGCAGACCTGAGCGCATGGCGATTTCATGGCTGATTTCAGAAAATGGAAAAGCCGGGTCTGTGGCTTTTTCTTTTGTGTAGCCAAGGATGTGACGCTCGCCATCTTGTGTGACGATACTGCAAGAGCGCATCAGCACCGGAATGATGGCTTCTCTATAAATCTCGCTACGGCTTTCAACTGATTTTACGTCCTCGTAGGTGAGGCTGATTGTTTTGTATGGCAGAAGGGGCAAGGGGCCGCGCCAGTTGGGGACGAGCAGGACTGCGTCTTGTTCGTTTAGTTGGATGCGGGTTCGCAGGCTTGATAAAATATGGGCGCCGAGAAACACCATCCAAATAGCAAATAAAATCGCAAAAAGGAATAAAATGGCAGCGTCGTAATAGAGGCCTTTGCTTGCTCTCAAGAAAATCATGAAAGGCAGAGAGATAAAAAATGGGATAAGCAGGGTGAAGACAGTTATGAGAATAACTTTCCGGCCTCTACTTGCCTCGAATATTCGCATTGTTTTGTCTACGTCAGTCATTTTTAGTGCTCCTTTAGGTTGCCCACAAGCAACCGTCGCGTAGTGCTCCTTCAGGTTGCTTTTTTTTACTTCACATGCCCACAAAGCATCCGTAAATAGCAACCGTCGTATTAGTGTTCTCTCAGATTGCGCTCTTTTAATGTGCCTTCAGGTTGCCCACCAGCAACCGGTATAAAGCATCCACAATAAGCAACCGTCGTGATATCCGCGTTCCTTAGTTTTTCAGTTAACTCGTTTTGAGCGGAACGTGATAATTTGTTACTTAAGAGCCCAGTTTTATTGTGGTAAAAATAAAACTGGACCTTATTTTTGTATAAGCGAGTTGTTTTCACAAAACCGGTATCCACTTTTGTGCAACACGCTCTATAAACACTAAAATCCGTTATGATGAAAAGTGCAAGTGATAAGAATGGGCAGAAAAAATATGTTTTATGCAAAAAGCAAAATTGTGGCGGTTTCTAAAGATGATGCTTTAGCTGGACGGGTAGAGTCTCTTGCTGTTGAGCGAACTCATTTTGTTAATGGGCATGATATGAAAGGCCCTTTTCCTGAAACAACTGAAGTTATTTACTTTGGCTTAGGGTGCTTTTGGGGTGCTGAGCGCCGCTTTTGGCAAATTGATGGTGTTTGGGTGACAGCGGTTGGTTATGGCGCCGGTTTTACGCCTAACCCGACTTATGAAGAAGTTTGCACCGGTAAAACAGGGCATAATGAGCTTGTTATGGTGGCTTTTGAACCATCGAAACTTTCGTTAGATGATTTACTGGCTGTCTTTTGGGAAGCTCATGACCCAACTCAGGGTAACAGGCAGGGGAATGATGTTGGAACGCAATATCGCTCTGGTATTTATACAACCTCTGATGAACAACAAAGAGATGTACTGGCGAGTAAGCTGAAATATCAAACTGCTTTAAGTGCTCAAGGCTTTGGGGCGATTACGACTGAGGTTAAGCGGAATGATGTTTTTTATTTTGCAGAAACCTATCACCAGCAATATTTGGCGAAAAATCCAGGCGGGTATTGCGGACTGAAGGGGACGAATGTGGGGTATTGTTGAGTTATCAACATTATTCAGTCCATGTAGCTTCTCATCTTTTGAAATTCCCTTCTCTTTGACCTTAGAATCTGCTTTTTTAAGTTTAGCGACATTTATCAGTCCTTGATGACCTGGGTCTAAACCCAATTTATCTCTTCAACTTTGGGAGCAGTGGAAATGGCTAACTTTGCAACTCATTTGGGTGTTGGCACAATTGCCAGTGGCATGGCGGCGACTTTAGCTGTTGCAACAGAGATGATTGGTCAAACAGATATTATAACTTTGGCGCTTGCTGGGGCTTTGGGCAGTGTATTGCCGGATATTGATTTGAAGGATTCTCGATCTTCTCGAATTATCTTTTTTGCGCTGGGGTTATTTCTTTCTATTGTTGTTTTGTTTTGCGTGGTTTCGAAATATTCTATTGTTGAGCTGTGGATTATCTGGATTGGTACGTTTTTAGCTGTTCGATATTGCTTGCATAGTTTGTTTCATAATTTTGCGGTGCATCGAGGGGTGTTTCACTCTTTATTAGCGGGCGTGTTTTTTCTTTTTGCAACGGCTGCTATTTTTCATCACGGTTTGCAATCAGACCCGCGTATCTGCTGGCTGTCTGGCATTTTTATGTTGTTTGGTTATATTGTGCATTTGTTGCTGGATGAGATTTACAGTGTTGATTTTAGTGGTAACCGTGTGAAGCGCTCTTTTGGAACAGCTTTGAAACTTATTGAGTACCGTAATCCGGGGGCTTCGTTTTTGATGGCTCTTGCTACTGTTGGGGTTTTCTTTTTGACGCCATCTTTTTCTACATTTTTTGATGTGGTAGGTACAACAGATATCTGGACGCATTTATGGGACCGTATGTTGCCAACAGACGGGTGGTTTGGTTTTGATATTGGGAAAATACAAACAGCTGTTACGCCGGTAGAGTAGAGTTGTTATAAACTCTATTTCTACGTGCAATCGTCACATGGTATTGATGCTGTGTACCTTGGTTTTGAATAAAAGCGTCTGTCGAAGGATTTTTTGCCTTTAATAAAAAATTCAAAAATAGAGGTGTGCTCGTAGTAGAGCTCGGTCATTATGATTGTTTCATAATTTCTNGCTAAGCCGTCTGGCAGGTCGTTTACGAGTGAATCTTTTGTTAATTTATTCGTTCCTTTTTTGCTTTCACTCCAAAGTACACGGCTTACAGGATCTCCTGAGTTATTGGGCTGTGTNTCAACTGCAGNAACAACTATATTGAATTCAAGGCTCTCTTTTGTATTTAGAGCTTTTGTGCCGATTGCAAAAATATCTGCCAATTCTTGTGTTGTCGTTGTTTTGCCTTGGGCCACAAGGTCTGAAATTGTTTCAGTGACTGTTTCAACCTTATTTTTAGCTATGTAGAGCCGAGAAATTTCAACTGTTCCAAAGTAAGTCGCGATCATTAAGGGGGCAATGAAGGAAAATTCAATTGCGGCAGTTCCTTCACAGTTTTTCTTAAAAGCTTTTAGCTTTCTGATTACGGTTCTGCTTGTTAATTGGAATAATTTCATTTGCTTTTAACCTTCAGGTTAGTCTGAGCTAGTACTTAAGCCTGGTTCGCTACGGAATGCAGAGAAACCTTGCACTAACCTGTTGTTGTTTGGGAGGTTCCCAAGACCTAAATCTGGGATTTTTGCAAAAACTTCCCATTCGATAAATGTTCTGACAGTTGCTATTGATCCTGGGGGCACTGATTGAAACAGAAAATTATCATTTAGACCACCTTCACCNNTAACATCATAGGAAGTATCAATACTGGCGAAGTTGTCGTACGTTTTAACGTCAACTTTTATTTTTGATATACAATTAGGAATAAANACTACCTTTGAGCAAANNTCTTCTTTGAATTTGGATAGTGTATCAATACCAGCCTGGTTGGTTCTTAATTTTCTTGCTGTATCTGCGGTTGCGTGGGCTAAGTTAATTTCGGCCATAAAAACTAATGAAATTTCAAGAATACCAAAAATAAGCAGAAAGAACGGAAGGCCTATAAAAGCAAACTCTACTGCTACGANNCCTTCAACGTCTTTTTTGNANTTCTGAACTAATCTTAACGATTTGACGTAAGTTCTACTGAAATTTTTTTTTGCAAAGTTGNTCATTCAGATGCCTTGGGTACTAGAATTACTAGGTAACCTGAGTGTTGTATCAAAAATATCTGAAAATTTCGTTTATGAAAATTTTAAATTAGAGATTAATAATCATCTGTTTCGAATGTTTAATAAAAATAAACTATATGTGGTTGGAAAATATTTATTTCTTTCTGTCAGTATTTGCTCAGGTTTAATGAAATTTAATTGGTTTAATAGTTTAGCTCGTTAAATTTATTTTGTGGGTGAGCACTGATGCAAAAGATTTTTAATAATTTAAAAAGACATATAAATCATTTTTATAAGAATGAAGATGGTGTGGTTGCTATGATTTATGGTCCTATGGCAATTGTCTTATTATTGGCTGCAGGTATTTCTATTGATTATGCGCGTGGCTATTTGGTTAAAAAAGAAATCGCTCGTGCTCTTGATGCTGCAGTGTTGGCAGCTGGCTCATTGCCTGTAACAGATGAAACTGCGATGAAAACTTTGGCGAAGCAGTATTTTGATGCCAATATTTCGGAAACAACTAAAAAAAATTATGATCCTCAGATTGTTATTGTGGTCGATAATGAAGAAGTAATAGCGACTTCCAGTGCTGACGTCCCCACAATTTTGATGAGACTAGCTGGCCATGATACGATGGAGGTGAATGAGAAATCTGTTGTTGGTCGGACTTTGGTGAATATTGAAGTTGCGCTTGTTCTTGATAATACTGGTTCAATGAGCGGCTCTAAGATGAGTTCATTGAAGACAGCGGCAAAAACTTTGGTTGATACCCTGTATGCAACGGATGGTAGTTCTGAGTATGTTGAGATAGCTCTTATACCTTTTACTGGAGCCGTTAATATTGGAACTGATAATAAATTTGCATCTTGGGTTGATTCCGAGAGTAAATCAGATGCTGGAAAAGAAGATTACGGACAGGGTATAACGTATCCATGGAAGCCTTCGTTAGATAACAAGACTGCATATGAAGTGCTTGATGAATACGATAGAAGTTGGCTAGGGTGTGTGCGTGCTCGTGTTGGTACTGGTGCAAAATCTGATGGGTCAACTGTTGATCTGGACTTATGGGATGTGCCACCTAGTGACAGTGATATAAACACTAAATGGGCCCCATATGTGAAGCCAATTCATACGCTTAGCGGTAGCCCTTCAAACAATAAAATTAAAAATGTTCTTAAATATAAAAGTACGTGTCCATCTGCTGAAATACTGCCTTTAACAAATCAGAAAGATACTGTTAAAAATCAAGTAGATAGCATGGTTGCCTCTGGTTATACGTCAGTTCCAATTGGGTTGATTTGGGGATGGCGTGTTTTATCGAGCGCGGAGCCATATACTGAAGGTGATGACGAAAATAATACAGAAAATAGAAAAGTAATTGTTCTGCTTACAGATGGTCAAAATCACCATGGCTATTACGATAATGCTATTTACTCAGCTTATGGAATGCCGAGTTATAATCATCTTGGTACGGGGTGGTTAGGTAATCAACTTGATGATAAGCTTGAGACGATTTGCACCAATGTTAAGTCTCAAGATATTTTAATTTATTCTATTACTTTCCAATTAAATGATAGCAACACACAGGAGCTTATGCGGGACTGTGCCACAAGAGAGGACATGTATTTTAACTCTCCAGATGGTTCTTCTTTGCAAGAAGCTTTTAATCAAATTGCAACTGGATTGCAAAAGCTAAGGTTGAAGCAGTAAACTTTTTTAAGTTGATTGAATTCAATAGAAAATTTAATAAAAAAAGGTGGGCAATATTTTAGCCCACCTTTTTTTTGAAAAAACGTATTTTTTTTATTTTGATTGCTTTAATGCGTTGTCGATTGATTGCAACTTTGCTTTAAAGTTTGTTGATAGTGACTTGATATGTTTTGGATCATCGCCCAATGTTGGTGTCGGCTGGCAATTTGGGGTGCATGTATAACTTAGGCGAGCATTTCCTCTTTGGATCCGAACGACATTACGACTATCATCATCAACATAAACCCACTTATTAAAAATTTTGTCGCCATCTTTATTTAAAAGAATGATGTTTGTTCGACCGTATGATTTGCCTGTGATGATGAAGGTCGAATTATTTTGGATTGTGATATCAGCAATCGCCGGGTTTCCTATTAAAGCATCAGAAATTTTATCTTCCAATTTAACCAATGTGATTTGATTAAGTGTGATCTTCATAAGTGTATTTGATGTGGAGTGTGTGATGATCTCTGGATCATTTTTATCTTCTGCTCTGACTTCACTAGAAAATGAGCCCGCTGCATTTAAAAATAGAGTTAGGAGTACGCAACTAAAAACTTGTTTTTTCATCGCGTATTTATGAACTGATAAATTACTAAACATCACACTATCACCTTTTGACTAAACCGATTTGNTGTTCATTAAACTCGTAAAAGGTGAATGATTTCCTTATTTTTGTTCGAAAAAGATATTTTTTGTNTTTTTTCAATATGTTTTTGTGTTTTTTTAGTTTTGTGAATCCATGTGTAAATTTATAAAGAAAATACACTTTGTTCTATTTTTGAAGTTTTGTTTTTTATCTGTAATAGATACTGATTTCTTGAGACATTTGGTTGCTAGTTTTTTCTTGCTTTAAACAGTATATAATTTATTGCGAATTAATTTTTTCGCATCCTTTCTTGTTTTTACTTATGGTTTACTTTGATTGTTTCGTTTTGACGCACGATTAAACTATGTGTTTATCAATAATATTATGTAAACATTTGATTTTTATGTATTTTTTCTATTATTTTTCTTTGAATTTACTGTTTCTTCATAGGTATTGGCTATATTTAAACCTGTTCAGAGGCACTGACCCTTATTAGATGGGCAGCGCTATTTATATATAAAAAATACTCAGGGAGTTACGTAATGAAAAATCTAATGGTACGTTTTATGAATGATGAATCTGGTGCAACAGCTATTGAATATGGTTTGATTGCTGCTGGTATTTCAGTTGTAATTATTACAGCTGTAAACTCAATCGGTGATAAAGTTGGTGCTGCGTTCGATACGATTGATGCAGAACTTAAAGTATCTAGCTAATATAAGCTAAGATTAGCGATATTTAAACACCCGCCTGTTAATCAGGCGGGTGTTTTTTTGTATTTTGTCTTTGTTTGTTTATTAGACATTAAGTCTTATTTGATACATTGAAAACACCAAAAACCAATGAGTAGGATTTGTAATGTTTTATGAGTTATGTGTATTGTTAATTTTTCCGTTTGCATTGATTTATGCAGGAATTTCCGATGCGATGTCCTTTACAATATCTAACAAGATTTCTTTGGGTTTGTTTGTCGGTTTTATTTTGCTTGTTCCTTTTTCTGGGCTGACATTAGCTGAAATAGGATCTCATGTTGTTGTTGGTTTTCTGATGCTTATTGTTGGCTTTATTCTTTTTGCCCGGGGTTATTTTGGTGGTGGTGANGCTAAGATTATTGCAGCTGCATCCTTATGGTTAGGACCTGAATATACGGGCATGTTTATTTTGTTTGCTGCTTTCTATGGTGGAATTCTTTCACTTATTATCTTAAAAATCTATAATACACCCTTGCCATCGTTTCTTTCTGGTCAGAAATGGTTGGTGAATTATCAATTAGGAACAGCGGCCGTTCCTTATGGAATAGCAATTGGTTTGTCTGGGCTTAGTATTTATCCTTATTCTCATTGGCTAGGACTGATTTAAATTCCTTAATTTTTGTAAGTTTTTTAAAAGCGCTTCAAATTTGGAGCGCTTTTTTTATTTTTTATTTTGTTCGTTATTAAGTCATTACGAATTTCTGATCAGCTTCTTAGCGTTTAATTTTTCAAAAAATTACACTTATTAACCTCCTATTGACCATTCCTGCCTTAAGTTTAGTGACGTGTTTAGTATTTAGGGCTTAAGGACCTTTGTTAGTTATGAATAAATCTCGTGTACTTGTTTTGGGAATTGCATTTGTTGCTGCGGTTGGCGCAGCACTGCTTGCAAAAAATATAGTGGCTCAGCCTAAAACTGAGAAAGTTGTCCAAAAAGAATTTATGAATACGACACATGTATTGGTGGCATCTAAGGCTATCAAACTAGGGGATATGGTGTCATCGGGTCATTTCAGATGGCAGAGATGGCCGAAGGATGCTTTGAACTCAAAGTTGATTGATCAAGCATCTAATATGAACGCTAAGGCTGATTATGATAAGGCGATTTCTCGATCTTCTTTTGTCGTCGGCGAAGCTATTAATCCAAGGAAATTTATTAAAAAAGGCACTGGTGGTGTTATGGCAGCACTTTTAACTAGTGGCATGAGAGCCGTTTCTACAAAGATAAAAGAAGAGACTGCTGCTGGTGGTTTTATTTTGCCGGATGACCATGTGGATGTAATTCTGTCACGACAAATTAAGGGTGAAGGTCGTGGTAGCAAATATGTATCAAATACTATTCTCTCAAATGTTCGTGTGCTTGCTATTGGTCAAATTATTGATCCTCCTAAGGGGAAGCAAACAGCAACTGGTCGGACAGCGACATTGGAGTTAACCCCAGGCCAAGTGGAAATTCTAATGCTAGCAAATAAAATGGGTGATGTGTCTTTAGCTCTTCGTAGTCTCTCTAAAAGGACTGAAGGTGGAGATGATGCCGTAACTAATTTACGCGGTGATAATCGTGGCTCTGTCAGAATGTTTAAGTTTGGTCAAAAGGTTAGATCTTTTGGCATGTGAAAGTTTTGGGTTACCAGTTTGGGGGATATAAATTGGTGCCTAAGTTTAAAAGTTTTAGTTTAAAGGTGGTGTTAAGTGATGGGAATACAAATTTTAAAACGGGCTAAATTGAGCAAATATGTATTTGCTTTGTTTGCTTTTACCGTTGGGCTGATCGCTCATTCAGCTATGGGGATGGCTGAGGAAGGTTTTGAAAATTTTCGTAATGAACACCGCTCTTTACTTAAGATTGAACGAGTTGCTAGAGGGGGGGAAACCCGTCATGTTAAAATTGGTTTGAATAAGTCCTTGGTGGTTGAGTTGCCGAGAGACGTTCGTGATGTTTTGGTTTCTAGTCCAGATTATATAGACGCTGTTTTGCATAGTTCTCGTCGAGCTTATTTGATTGGTAAGAAAGTTGGCGAAGGTAATGCATTCTTCTTTGATAAAGATGGCAATCGAATTCTAACTGTTGAAATTACTATCTCACGGGACATGACAGCTCTATCTGGTATGTTTAAACGGATTTTACGGGACAGTAAAATTAAGGTTGATATGGTCAATGAGCATATTGTTTTAACCGGCTCNGTTCGTACTCCTTCTGATGCNACGAAAGCGGCTGATATTGCTGCTCGTTTTGTGAAGTCTAAAGAGGAAGTGATCAACTTGCTTTCTTCAAGCGGTAATGAACAGGTCAACCTTCAAGTTAG
>JGI24723J26617_10002589_pt1 | contig 14068 bp, 11 predicted proteins | sample Cruoilmetagenom6_FD_26617 | JGI IMG/M metagenome (IMG submission 26617)
TCTTATGAAATGAGCGGCTCCAAGGTTCGTCTGGTTATGGCCCAGTTGAGTTTCTGGGTCGGTGATGTCCAGGGAAATTTATCACGCATTCGTCAAGCCTGCGAGCATTCAGCTGAACGTTATCAGGCTGAGTGGGTGGTGTTTCCCGAATTATCCCTCACTGGATATCCGCCGGAAGATCTCCTGTTCCGATCTTCCCTGTCGGACAGCATCCAGCAGGCACTTGATGAACTGTGCCGCACTTTACCACCCGATATGCATGTGGTGGTGGGTTATCCCGAGTATACCAACGGAACTATCTACAACGCCGCCGCCATCATCCTGAATGGAAGCATCATTGAGCGTTATCGCAAGCAACTTCTCCCAAATTACAATGTTTTTGATGAAAAACGCTATTTTTCCGAAGGGGACGCGCCCTGTATCATCGAAAGCCACGGAATCCGCTTTGCCATCACCATCTGCGAAGACATATGGAGTGAAAAACCTGCCCGCCAGGCAGCAGCGCAAGGTGCAAATTGGATTATCAATATCAACGCCTCTCCCTATCACATCAAAAAACTCCATGAAAGAGAATCGGTTCTGACCCAACGATGCCAGGAGAACAACATTCCCGTGATTTATGTCAATATGGTCGGCGGTCAGGACGAACTGGTTTTCGATGGTCAATCGATGATCTGCACGAAAGACAGCGGGATCGTCTGGTGTGCACCAGCTTTCGAAGAGGGCTTGTTCCTTGTCACGATTAGCCCGGACGGAAATACGATTGATATTTCGCATGAACATACACCTGCTTTATCAGAAGAGGCTTCTGTCTATAGCGCCATTACCCTTGGAATACGCGATTATGTGCAGCGGAACCGTTTCAAGGGGGTGGTTTTGGGATTATCGGGAGGAATCGACTCCGCCCTGACACTTGCTTTGGCTGTCGATGCCCTCGGACCTGATAAAGTGGAAGCCGTGATGATGCCCTCGAGATATACATCGGGCATGAGCCTGGAAGACGCACGCACACAAGCACAATGGCTGGGCATTCATTACGACTGCCTTTCGGTTGAAAAACCCTTTGAAGCCATGCTTGACGTTCTATCCCCACGATTCACTGATTATCCTGCCGATGTTACAGAGGAGAATCTTCAGTCACGCTGCCGCGGAGTGCTTTTGATGGGGTTGTCCAACAAATTCAACCTCATGGTACTGACAACTGGAAATAAAAGTGAAATGGCGGTCGGTTACGCCACATTGTATGGCGATATGATCGGCGGATTCGCGCCATTGAAAGATCTGGACAAAACCAGGGTCTTCAAACTTGCTCGTTACCGAAATACTTTAGGACGCGTCATTCCTGACCGGGTATTGGATCGCCCACCTTCGGCAGAGTTGCGCGCCGATCAAAGAGATACCGACAGCCTTCCTCCGTATGAAGTGCTTGATCCCATTCTCGAACTTTATGTAGAGGAAAATTTATCCGAGTGGGAAATATGCGCTCGGGGATTCGATTTATCAGCAGTGCAACAGGTCATCCGTTTGATCCAGCGCAACGAATACAAGAGACGCCAGGCACCGCCCGGGGTTAAAATAACGCGGCGCGCATTCGGAAGAGACTGGCGGCTCCCGATTACAGCGATTTACTGATCAACCAAGATTATCCGTTCGCGATTCCGCCTGAAAGTTTTCAATCGGGCAGTTCAATGACGCGCCTAAGCGTTCCTTCCCTCAGGCAGTACATCAACCCATGTATGCGCAAGGAGCTTCCCTTCTTCCATGCCCTCTGCACAATATAATTTTGCGCGAGGTTATGCGCCTGTTCTAAAGTATTCAATTCAGCCAAGCGGGTCACCCGCTGCCCCATATCGTCCAGCGCATCTATTTCCTGTTTATGGATCCTGTAAGTGTCCTGAATGGGTTTAAGCCATTTGCGGACGAAAATAAGATCGAAATCATCCGGCTGCGAAAGCACAGCCTCGATTCCACCACACTGCTCATGACCGCATACCACAATTTGACCAACCTTAAGTACATCGACAGCATACTCAACCACAGTCAACAGATTAAAATCGGTGCTGACTATCAGATTAGCCACATTCCGGTGCACAAATATTTCGCCAGGGGCCGTTCCAGTGATGATATTGACAGAAACCCGGCTGTCGGAACAGCCAATCCACAGAGTATGCGGCTCCTGAGCCCGGCTTAGTTTATTAAAATATTCTGTATCCTGCGCTTTTTTTTCTCCGACCCAGAGTTTATTCTGCGCCAGCAGATCATCAATGGTAATCACAGGGCAACTCCTTATCAAACGATCCGGTCACTCGACCGCGTCATGTTAATCCCAAGGTGAGCATCTTGAAAAAATATCTCGGCAATCAGACCAGGCTCCAGGATATTGCGTTTCACCGCCAATATTTGATTCGAAAACATCCATGGGATGAAATCGAACCAAAAGGATCGGCACGATGACTCTACGCAAACCCGGCAGAACTTCAATGCATGATGGGCATGATGCGAAATACACGGAGTCATCAGATGTTTCAATCTTGATCCGTGTCAGCCCCCGATACATACTTGCTAAAGCGCCAGTGTTCACCAGAAACCAAGCGTTTACAATGGTATCGGCATCATTGATATCTCAGTTTTTTACTTGATTTATGCCCTGATAAATGACAGAGTAATGCTAATCTCATGCATGTCATACAAGCCATCATTATAACATTAAGACGACACTAAATACGGGCATGAACATTCAGACCTATAGTCAAGAACCGTATCACTCGAATTTCCAGTATATCATGACGAGAACCTATGAGTATTTTGCTGGCCACTCCGAATAAAACCCAAAACGCATGGCTCCAGGCTTTCAGGCAGCAGGCACCCGATATCCGTGTACAGCCCTGGTCTGAAGTAGATAATCCTGAGTCGGTACGCCTTGCCATGGTTTGGAAACAAGCACCCATGAGCTGGACACCCTTTTCAGGCTTGCAACTCATCTATTCTATCGGTGCAGGCGTGGATCATCTGCTGTCTGATTCCTCCCTGCCTTGCCACGTACCTATTTGCCGACTGGTAGACGACCATCTGCGCAACGCCATGGTTCGCTATTGTCTCACAGCGCTTCTGGAGCATCATAGCGCTTTCCAGGCTTATCAAACCATTCAATCCCAACATCGGTGGCAGCCCCTTTCCATCGTCGAGCCGCTCCATACCAGCGTGGCTGTACTCGGGTGTGGACAAATGGGCAGCGGAGTGGCTGAAGCCTTGTCGGGTTTGGGATTCCGGGTCCACACCTGGTCCCGGCATTCTGCAACGATTCNTGGGACTTTTCATTACCATGGGGACGATCAATTGATGGCTTGCCTGGATCAGGTTGATTATCTGATCAATCTTTTACCCCTGACAACCCGAACCTCGGGCATCCTGAATCATCGCATTTTCCAACAACTTGCTGCGGGAGCCTATCTGATTCAAGCTGGGCGCGGCGAGCATCTGGTGGAAACGCATTTGCTAAAAGCGCTCAATTCCGGGCAATTGAGTGGCGCATGTCTTGATACGTTCATCGAAGAGCCATTATCAGAGAATCATCCATTCTGGAATCACCCGAAAATCAGAATAACGCCGCATATTGCTGCTATCACACGAACGGATGCCACAGTTGCGCAAATCATAGACATTTATCGCCGCTTGCTACGCGGAATTCCGGCAAAAAAAGTGGTTTTGCCGGAACAATGGGTGGATCGCAAACGTGGGTATTAAATAATCAGGCAGCGCTTATCCCACCCCGCTGCAAAAGCCTTGATAGATGCTCATAATATTAGGGAACCTCTATTAACCTGCCAAGCAGCATCCATATAGCAGGTTAGTAGGGTTTCTGCCTAATTCACTATTAAGTGTCAAGCATGTATCGGAGAATAAATGAAAACTGAAATAATAGTCGCAGACTATTTTAATGAGAAACATGGTATTGATATTATTCAATTACTAGATGCTTATGCCAAAGATCCAATGGGTGGTGGAAAATCGTTACCTCTGTATGTCAAAGAAAATCTTGTGGCTAAATTATCAAAAATCCCTTATGCATTTAGTCTAATTTGTTACGTCAACACTGCACCAGCGGGGCTCATAAACTGTTTTGATGGTTTTTCATCTTTTACATGCAAGCCATTAATAAATATTCATGATGTTGTCGTTTTAAGTAAATATCGCGGTCTTGGCATTAGCCAAATAATGTTGCATGAGGTTGAAAATATCGCCAAAGAAAAGGGCTGTTGTAAGATGACTCTTGAAGTATTAGAGGGTAATAAAGCAGCTAAAAATGCATATCTAAAACATGGTTTTGCTGGTTATGAACTTGATCCTGACATGGGAAAAGCATTGTTTTGGCAGAAAACTATTGGCAACACTTAACAAACAGCGGCAGCGGACAGTCAAAAGTATCGATTTTTTGTCTGTCTCTGAGCAAAACGTTAACTGTCGCAAGGAACCGGAACATTGAAGAAAACTATAGTAGAAATATACGCCTTAGCTGTCTGCTTTTTCACAGTTGCTTGCTTCGTAATAGTTGCTGGAATGACTGTCTGGGATACGATAGAAATGATGGCCCCAGAATTTACAATCAACAATGTTGATTATGAGGCACACCTCAATGATGAAAGTTATCGCAAGTGGCTCATTCAAAGAAACCAGTACCGCGCAGAGAATTATACGCCGCCTGAGCGCAAAGCATTATCAAAGAGCCGCGAAGAAAGCTGGGCACGAGAGCTTCGCGCAGAACAACGTGGCGCGCTTCAGGGCTTAGTGAAAAATATCATTGTTCTAATCATTGCTCTTTTGGCGTTTGTCGCCCACTGGAAGTTGGCCCAAGGATCGCGCGAGAGTCACAGTTAACAAGCACTTGCAGTCAATCTGAAATCTTGTTACTCATCAAAGTGTTTTCTGGCATAGACCAGAAAGGAATGGATACAGCTGTTCATAAATCAGACGGATGGGTTAATCGATCATTACCACTAGAAGTCTGTTCCCAGTCTTTTGGCAAGCCAGATGAATGGCGGCAAGGGGCAATTACGAGGCTGTAACTAATTTTACAAACTTGTTCCTTCAATCACGAAATATTTCGGTTACATCCATTTCCCCTGAAATAGCTGAGCTATCCGTAAACTTCGACTCGGAAATAAATAACAATCCTGCTGATCGGATCATTGCTTCCAGGTCGATCATCCATAATGCACAGCTTATTTCGACCGCGCCAAACCTTCGTGGAAGCACAATTCTTGACACCATTTGGTAGCATAACGCTCGCATCATGAACTATCGTGAGTGCGTGGCGCGTCTTCCGCTATTTTTGCAAAAGACGTGACGCTTACAGCAGTCCCCGCGCATGCGATAGTTAGGGAAACTCTGATTAAGTCTGGGCGAAGGTGGGTGTGGCTCCCCATGTTCCGATTCGAGACGACTATCGCGCGGGTTAGCAGGGCTATTGCGGAGATTGTCAACAAAGAAGCTGGACATAAGGGACGCAAGCGGATTCGACTCCGCTCACCGCAGGCACCGGGTTCATGACTTGATCAGAGGTTCCTTAACATTTTGTTTCCGTTTTACTTCATTATTTTCATTATTTATCACCAAACAAATCGCCTGGTCTACCCAATGCAGAGCCTTCTCCTTTTGAGCCAGCACCTTTATAACTCGCCTGCAATACACGATCAGCTAATCTGGAAAAAGGCAAGCTCTGCAAATAAACAGTTCCTGTACCATGTAAAGTTTTACTGTGGCGGAAATAGACGGACAGAAACAGTTCATTATTCCACGCACTATCTCCGGTAACGTGATGATGCTGCCGCAACCTCCGCGTGGTAATCGTCAGGAGCGAGAACGCTCCATCTATCACGATAAAAAGGCCGCTATCAGCCATAACTATCTGGCGGTTTATCTCTATGTTCGCGAGCAGTTTGGCGCCGATGCCATTGTGCATTTAGGTACTCATGGGTCACACGAATATCTGCCGGGCAAAGAACGAGGCTTGTCGCTTTATGATGCGGGTAATATGGCGGCAGGTGATACGCCGATTATCTATCCCTTCATTATGGATAACGTCGGTGAGGCATTACAGACCAAGCGCCGAGGTCGTGCCACGGTCATCAGCCATTTAACGCCACCCTTTGCTAAAAGCGGCTTGTATGAAGAACTGGTGGACCTGCATGAGTTGATGCACCAATACAAAGAACTCGACCAGGGTGGCGTCAAGACGCGCACCAAACAATCGCTCGTTGATGCGATTATCGAGCGCAATATTCATCAAGACTTAGCCTGGAACAAGCATGACATGGAAGCACGTTTTGATGAATTTCTGCCAGAATTGCATAACTATCTAAGTGATCTTGGTGCGCAGAATCAACCCTTGGGTTTGCATACATTTGGTGAAGTTCCGAAAGAAGCACACCTGGTTTCCACACTGGCGCAAATGCTGGGTAAACGCTTTGTCGAGCCGGCAGCACATTATGTAGAAGATCTGAATGATGCGCAGAGCGCACAGGCACACGACCATCATCACAAAAACGATCACGATGGATCAACGGATTATCGCACCCTGGATCAAACGCCAGAGTATCAACTGATACGATCTTTTGTCATCGGCGATGCCAGTCTGGATGTCATCAAAGATGATGAATTGCGTACTTTATTAAAAGAGGCCAAAATCAACTACGCCAATTTTCAAGGCATCGAAGAACTTGGCGCCCTGCTGAAGTCACTGTCTGGCCAGTATATCCATAGTTCCACTGGCGGCGATCCAATACGAAGCCCCAAGGCTTTACCCTCGGGCAAAAATCTCTACGGCTTTGATCCTTCCAAAATTCCCACCAAAGAAGCATGGGAATCTGGTGTTGCGCTGATGGCGGATCTGATCGATAACTACCACAAAGATCACGGAGCTTACCCTGACAAACTCACTTTTTCCCTTTGGTCGATTGAAACCATGCGCCATCTGGGCGTGGTGGAATCTCAGGTGCTTTACGCCATGGGTGTGCGGCCAGTATGGAACGACAACGGCCGTATTAGCGGCACGGAGATCATCCCCTACAGTGAATTAAAACGGCCTTGCGTGGATGTGGTGCTCTCTGCTACCGGTCTCTATCGTGACGCTTTCCCTAATATCATAATGATGATGGCCAGCGCAATCGAAGAGGTCGCGAAATTAAAAGAGGACAATAATTTTGTTTACCGTCACAGCAATAAGCTTAAAGCGGAGTTGATTGCTGATGGCATGAACGAGGACGAGGCTGGCAAACTGTCGACCATCCGCATTTTCTCCAATGAAAGTGGTAACTACGGCACCAATGTGGCAAGTGCCAGCATGGCCTCCGACACATGGAAGAAAGAAGATAAGCTGGCCAAACTCTATCTATCGCGCATGGGTTTTTTCTATGGCAGTGACGAAAAAACCTGGGGCAAGAAGTTAGCGGATGAGGATCTTTATGCCAAAAATCTCTCGGGCACAGATGCGGCAGTTTTTTCTCGTTCTTCCAATCTTTACGGTCTTTTGACCAGCGATGACCCGTTCCAATACATGGGTGGTATTTCCTTGGCAGTACGCCACCTCGACGGTAAAAGCCCCGAGATGTTCATCTCCAACCTGCGTGACCCGGATAACAATCGTAGTGAACCACTGGGGCGTTTTTTAGCCAGCGAACTTCGCACGCGCCAGTTTCATCCGCAATGGATCAAAGAAATTCAGGCCGAGGGCTACGCTGGTACGCTTACCACGCTGGATGTCTTGAACAACTTTTGGGGCTGGCAGGTGGTTGATCCCGATAATGTGCGTGATGATCAGTGGCAGGAGTTCTTTGAAGTATACGTACAGGACAAATACGAACTCAATATGCGCGAGTGGTATGAAAATAACAATGCCCATGCCCTGGCGCAGATGATCGAACGCATGCTGGAGTCTGCGCGTAAAGAGTACTGGGCCACCGATGCCGAGACACTTAAGGAACTCACTGAAACCTATATTGAACTGGCGCAAAAATACGATGTGTTCACGCAAAATGAAACCTTCAAAGAGTACGTCAATAAACAAGCGCTGGGTTTTGGTTTGGCACCGCTTGTAGAAGCTCCAGAGCAGACATCTCAGGCAACTCAAACCAGGCCACAACCAACCACGCGGTCGAATCAAAGCACCCAGATAGAAGGTCAGGTGATGGAGCAAGTACAACCACGCGAAACCTCAGAAGACCACAGCTATCGTTACTTAATCGCTTTGTTGGTGTTCTTTTTTGTTGCTGGTGTTCTCTATCAAGCAGTTTCCCGGCCTGAATAGCAAGAATGAGCGGCACTAAAAGGTATGATGACCAAGCCTGGAACTCTTAGCTCACGCCCAGTTCACTGGTTCTCTCCGCGCCGAACCAGCAGTTATTGCCGTCATAGCAGGTGTATAACGTTCATCGGCGATGTTGTTGGCGGATAAGCGTACATTGGCGGCGCCAAAGTTATGCGAGACCGCCAGATCAAACAGCGTCTAGCATCTCGCTATCGATCACCGATATGCTCCGCGGCGTTTCTTCCGGTACCAGCAATGACTTGGTTGCCGTGTGGCGATAAGTGTCGGCGGTTACGGTTATTCCGGGCATAGCGAGGGGTTGGGATGGGGCTTTTATGAAGCAAACAATCAAACCGTAGAGGAACTCAAAACGCAGTTCTTATACAGAAAAAACTGAGAACATTTTGTTGGATTATTGTTGGATGATTGTCAACAGTGGTGTGCAGCCAGTTGGATCAAGCGGAAACCTGCTTGTCTGCGTTTGGGAACCACCCTTATTTCGTCTAAGGAACCTCGCCGCTGTGGAAAATACAAGAGGTTCCCTAAAATAAAAGCCATGTCACCATAGATAAATGGTATCTGTGAACGTTTTCATAACACGATACTCAACGAGTTTTATCCAATCACGTTCCGCAAAAATTGTACGCAACTATGGAGGAGCTGCAAAAAGATCTGGACGACTGGATCGAATACTATAATAATGAACGAACTCACCAAGGAAAGATGCGCTGCGGAAAAACTCCAATGAATACTTTACTTGATGGTAAATGAANTTGGGNCGAAAAAAATTTAGCTCAAATTCAAACTGAAAGACACTGATCAAAATTGGGTAACTGACAGTTCAAGTCTGAACTACTACACTTTTTTAGGAGCCTCTGAACAAGTCATGAACTCGCATCTTGCGTCCATTATGCCCAGATTCATCGTTACTTATCTTCGCAATAGCCCGGTTAACCCGTGCAATTGCCGCCTCGAATCTGAACATAATGAACCACAATCTCATTCGTCCAGACTTGTTCAGAGGTTCTTTAGTGCTGGTCAAGAACACGGCATAGAGAAACTATTTCCGGTGCATCCTGCCGCTTGCCCAAAGCTGTGTTGCTTTCCCGCTTGGCTGAATTTTTTGAGGCGCGCGGGAAAGTGTCTGTGCTTGATGGGGCTAATTTTGTCTGTTGTGTTTCCTCAGGTCTCTGTGGCAGAAACAACCTGGCGGTCCATCGAATTGCACCACCGATCTGCTTCGGAACTGATCCGGCGCCTTCAACCGCTGCTAACGGATGACATCAGACTCGCGACGGATGGCAATCGTTTGCTTGTTGCTGCACCGGAAGGATTGGCCGAGGATATGGCGCATTTGATAGCGGGAATGGATCGTCCCTTGCCATGTTATGACGTTGTTTTGTGGCGGCGCAGTTCCTCATGTGGCGGGATCAAACCTGACGCTCAAGAACAGGATCGAATAAATTCCATCCGCTGCTATAGCAGCGGATCGCCACCCGGTTTCAAATCCCGAATCAGGCTGGATGCTGATGAAGAAGCGATGGTTCTGTTCGAACCGCAGAATCAGCATTATGCGCTCGAAACCTATGGAACTTATGTGCTTATGCGTTCGGTATCACGCATGGCACCATACTGGCGAATCAGTTTGCAGCCTGCTGGCGAGGAACAGGTGAGGCTGATGATCCAACAATGGCGCGGCGCGGATACGCATGAACTCGACGTGAACCCTTCCCTTCAGTCAGAGGAATCCTTTGCTACCCGGTTGACTATTCCATTGCGCTCGTGGGAAGTTTTGACCGAGTCAATGCCGGACTATGCCATAGAATCAGCACAGGGCGGACATCATTATTCAAGCGAATCCAACCGCGAATATCAATGGCTGATTCGAGTTGAGAATACCTGTCCGGCTCAATAAGGTTCAAGAACTTGATTCAGGCGTTATCACCCGGATGTCCTTCAGATCCCGCAGACTTTGGATATATTCGTTTACCTGGCGTTGCTGTATCTGATTAAGCAATTGTGGACGCATGGTTTCAAATGCGGGTGGCTTCATCTCACGTTGATCCTCCAGCAAAATGACGTGCCAGCCATAGGCGGTTTTGACCGGATGCTCCGAATAATGCCCCACTTCCATTTCGGAGACTGCCTTTGAAAATTCCGGTACCATTCGATCGAGCCCAAACCATCCCAGATCACCGCCGGATTTTGCGCTTGGCCCGGTAGAGTATTGTTCGGCTGTTTGCGAAAAATTGCTGCTATCTTCTTTTAATTCCGATATGACCTTTTCAGCATCTTCTTTGCTTTTAAGCAGGATATGACGCGCCTTGTACTCTGTTGCCTTCATGGACTGTATTTGCTGATCGTAGGCTTTCTGCAATTGAGCCTCAGTGACGGGAACATGTTCCATATACTGATCCAATTGGGCATTGGCCATGAGGATGATGCTGCGCAGCGCGATATCATTCTGCAGATCGGTCTCTTCATCAAGCCCTCCGGCTTCAGCTGCCTGGGATAATAACCAGATGTCGATGAGTTTATCGACCATATTGTTCAAGGTAACGCTGTTCATCTCGTCAATGGAGGTTTCCTGACCCTGTTGCCTGAGCAACGCTTCAAGCAGATCGGTTTTTATGGTTTGTTTGTCGATATAAGCTGTAATTCTGGCTATTGCCTTGGGCTTTTCAGCTTTGGATGGCGTGACATCTCCCCCCTGAAGGGCGAAAGAAACCATAGCTACGGTTCCAGTAAACACCAGAACCGCGACAATGCTGAATTTGGAGCGAAGCTTTGGAAGACTGTTTGTCATAAGTGTTCCTGATAAGGAGAATTAACGTCAATGATTATGGGTGGTTCCGGAAATATGAAGAATTTCCAGTGCGTGAATCTGCTGACCCATCAGATCCTCGAGTGTGCTATAAATCATCCGGTGCCTGTTCAGCAAGCTCTGGTCATTGAAAGCGTCGGCAACGATGGTGATACCGATGTGACCGCTACCGGAAGGATATGAGTGACCTTGATGTAAATCGCCCTGGTCGATGATTTCAAGCCTGCTCGGTTGGAATGCCTGTTCAAGGCGATCACGCACCTGGGCTACCAGATCATTCATGGGGAAAGGGGCTTTGAGCCTGATTCATGGTTCATGCTTGACCTGTGATTTATTCTCAATGCCGGGTGATGTCGACTCAAGCGCTTCGAGCTTCGAGAGAGTAGCTGTGATGTAGATTGCCTGGATAAGCGCGAAAATAAAGGTTGCTCCCATCAGCCCAAACAATTTGAAATTTACCCATACCTCAGTGCTGTAATGCTGGGCTACAATAAGATTGGCTGCGGCTGCGAAGAAAAAGAAACCCGCCCATAACCATTCGAGTCGATACCAGACCAGCAGAGGTAAATCGAACTTTTGAGAGGCGAGTCGCTGCAACACGGATTTCCCGGTGATTGCCCTGCCTGCCAGTAAACCAGCGCCCATGGCCATATATACCAGGCTCGGTTTGAGCTTGATGAATCGCTCGTCCTGCAGCCACAAGGTGGTGCCTCCCAGGACAAGTACCACGATGAGCGTGACCCATTGGGCGGGATTGACTTTAAGTCCGCTGATTTTTTTTATCAATATCTGGCCGGACAATAAAACCATCAAAATGGCGGTCGCAGCATAAATACCCCACAATTTGAAGGCGATAAAAAACAAAATGACCGGTATCATTTCCCACAGCATAGTCGAAATTCCTGGATAATCATAAGGAACGCAAGAACCGAGTTCAGGCAAGAACCGAGTTCATGAATTAATCAGAGATTCCATAATCATTTATAAGGAATCAGCGTATATTTTAAACTCTTGGATAAACCAATTCAACTGCGCACTGATTAACAACAGTTACTGTTGTCGAAGTTTCCGGAGTTGATTCTGATTAGCGTAAAATGCAGTTATTAACGGAGTCTATATGCCGATGAATTTTTTCCAACAATATCATTGTAACAGCTTGCAAATCATTGCGCATCAGCATGGAATGTAAATCCCTGCTTGCTGCATGGCAGGGAAAATGAGCATATAATCACAACATTGATAGTACATGTCATCTGCCTGTCATTTACAGGTGGAGGTTAAACCGCTAAGCTCGATAAGGAGGTGTTATTATGGCGCAAAGTCTGACGGTTCATGCCAATAATCCGCAAGCTCGCATTATTGGTCAGGCAGTGGCCTCGCTGCGGCGTGGCGGGATTATAGCTTATCCTACCGATTCCTGTTATGCCCTGGGATGTTGTCTGGACAACAAGGCAGGTGCCGATCATATCCGCCAGATCCGCAAGCTGGATCATAACCACCATTTTACACTGTTATGCCGCGATTTGTCTGAACTGGGAACTTATGCCGTTGTGGACAATCCCACCTACCGGATGCTTAAACACCTTACACCGGGTCCGTACACTTTCATTCTGCGCGCAACCCGAGAAGTTCCGCGCCGTCTGCAACATCCGAAAAGGCATACTATAGGCTTGCGGGTTCCAGATCATCCTGTCACACGGGGATTGCTGGAGCATCTGGGTGAGCCGATGATGAGTATCAGTCTTATTCTTCCGGGCATGCAGGAGCCTGAGACGGAACCTGAAGAAATCGTGAGGAAAATTGGGCATACCATTGATCTGGTTGTCGATAGTGGTTTGGGATCTGCGGAACCAACTACCGTGGTAGATCTGACTGGCGCTGATCCGGTCATTATCCGACAGGGGAAGGGAGTTTTCCCGGTGGAAAAATAAAACGTCCCAACTAAAAAACGTTATTAGGGAACCTCTGAACGGTGCAACAGGAATGAAACGCAAGCATAGGCTGAGCACTGCGAATGCGTGGCAACGGCGTAAACCTTATGTCCGGAGTGAGGATCGAGCCACTAAACGCAGGTGGGCGATGCGATGGATTTGCTCAATAGCGTTGCAGCGTTCCAGATCATGATCATGGTGAAGCCGCTGCCCAAATTGACTCAGAATCTCGTTTTTGTCGAGACCTTTGACCGCAATCACGAAGGGAAAATCAAATTTCATCTTCTGGAAGCGCTCAAATTCTGCAGCGGTACACCGATCAAGCTCTGCGCTTTTCTGTTCCCGGGTTGAGTCGATACTCAGTTGTTCGCCAATGGCGATTCGGTTCGCGAGATCCGGATGAGCGCGGATCAGTGCCAATTGTTCGTCAATTGAAGCGCAGTGGACAACCTTCGCCACGCGTCCCGCGAGCTCTTCAGGTTCGTCGGCGCGGCTATCAAGACCCTGACTCCATGCTTCCCGCGCAATCCATGGCGAGTGTTCATAGATACCTCTATCGGCGCCGGATTTCTTTCTGACGCCAGGGCCACGCTGAAAATCGTTATCGGGATATGATAGTTGCGGAACAGTCGCAGCAGACGCCATACTCCGGTTCTGGAACCGTATTCATACAGCGATTCCATGCTCATATGCCGAACTCCTTCACGCGGTTCGGCAGCGATCATCTCCGACAGAAAGCTCGGCGTGCCGAGCCGGGCCAGTAGTGGTAGAGTTAAATCGGGTAGGTGTGTGAAGATTCAGCCTGGTCTTATGATCATCCACCGAACCGGTTTGAACTGAAACCACCCGTTCAAGGGCAACAGGCATTATCGAGAGATTATACGTTTATCAATCAGACTATGGGAAAGCTTACCACGCACGTACTTGATACCGCATCTGGTTGCCCTGGAAGCTCCATGAAAGTGGAATTATGGCGCATGGAGTATGCGCCGTTCAGGCTCAGGGAAATTC
>JGI24723J26617_10002590_pt1 | contig 14048 bp, 11 predicted proteins | sample Cruoilmetagenom6_FD_26617 | JGI IMG/M metagenome (IMG submission 26617)
AGTGAGCTGGCGAGTGCTTGTCCATCAAGCTCGGGCATCGATCGCGGCTCCTTTCACAAACAGGCGTGGCATGCACATCAGTATAGTGCATGTCACGCCCGNGCTTGATCGCTTCAGGTGGATTTCGGTCAACCGATGAAGAACCGGGAATCAGTTCGAGCTCTGGAGCATCTCCTTGGGGATCTCGATCCCGAGNTTGGTGGCGATGCGNGANCCATAATCCGGATCACAGCGGAAGAAGTGGCAGAGCTGGCGCATCTGCACCTCCGGGCGGGCGTCNCCCAAGCCCATGGCGATGCGGGTNGTCAGGCGATCACGCTCGCCGTCATCGAACAAGCGGTACAGATTGCCCGGCTGGGTGAAGTCATCNTGATCCACGGTCGAGTCGTANCGATCGACGATCGCGTTGCCCAGATCCCATGCCGGATCAAGGAACTGCTCGTCGGGGTTGACCGCGTCGGGNCTNGATGATGGCCAGTAGTTGGTCGCGCCGCCATAGTTGGCCGCGTTGGCCCCCTGCCCGTCGCGCATGGTGTTCATCACCGGGCAACGCGGGGCGTTGACCGGGATCTGGTGATGGTTCACACCCAAACGGTGCAGGTGGGCATCGGCGTAGGACATCAAGCGGGCCTGGAGCATCTTGTCGGGGCTCGAGCTGATGCCGGGGACAAAGTTCGAGGGCTTGAACGCGACCTGCTCGACCTCCGCGTGGTAGTTCTCAGGGTTCCGGTTGAGCTCCATCTGCCCGACTTCAATCAACGGGAAGTCCGCGTGCGGCCAGACCTTCGTCAGGTCAAACGGGTTCCAACCCGTGGACGCTTCGAACTCGTCGGCCTGCTCCTGGGTCATGATCTGGACCTTCATGGTCCAGCTCGGGAAGTCGCCCCGCTCGATCGACTCAAACAGATCGCGCTGGTTGGACTCGCGGTCCCCCCCGATCAGCTTGGCGGCTTCGTCGTCCATGGTGTTCTGGATGGTCTGGTTGGTCTTGAAGTGGAACTTGCACCACACGCGCTCGTCCTGGGCATTGATGAAGGAGAAGGTGTGCGAGCCGTAGCCATTGACATGGCGGAGCGTTTTGGGGATGCCGCGATCGGAGAAGAGGGTCGTGAGCTGGTGGAGGGACTCGGGGCACTGGGACCAGAAATCCCACTGCATGTCGTTGTTGCGCAGGTTGGTCTTTGGATCGCGTTTCTGGGTGTGGATGAAGTTGGCGAACTTGTATGGATCGCGGATGAAGAACACCGGGGTGTTGTTGCCCACGAGGTCCCAGTTGCCCTCGTTGGTGTAGAACTTCATCGAGAAGCCGCGGACATCGCGTTCGGCGTCGGCTGCGCCGCGTTCGCCGGCCACGGTCGAGAACCGCAGGAACATCTCGGTCTTCTTGCCGATCTCNGAGAAGATATCCGCCTTGGTGTACTTGGTGATGTCNTGCGTCACGGTGAAGGTGCCGTAGGCGCCCGAGCCCTTGGCGTGGACGATGCGCTCGGGGATGCGTTCGCGGTTGAAGTGCTGCATCTGTTCGAGGAGTTGGACATCCTGCATGAGCACNGGGCCGCGCGGNCCGGCGGTGAGCGCGTGCTGGCGGGCGATCGGGGCACCGTCTGCGGTGGTCATGTACGGGCATTTGGGCTGGTTGTCGTCGCTCATCGGAGGCTCCTGGCTCGGGATATGGTGTGTGTACACGGATGACTGAGCCCCTGTTCTCGGACCCAGTCTCTTAGAATGATTCTAATCTTAGACCCTTCGCCGTGTCGATGCAAACCGGCTCACCGAGCAATCCGAATCCACGTTCAGTCAGCCGTTCTTTGGTGCTGGCGAGGTCGCGGTGCCCGCGAGCATGCCCCCGTCGAGGTTGAAATCGGTGCCGGTGGTATAGCCCGATTCGTCGCTGCCCAGATACACCGCGATGGCCGCGACCTCTTCGACGGTCCCGAACCGCCCCATCGGGCAACCGGCGGCGAACTTGGCGATGTTCGCTTCCCGATCCGGGCCCGTGCCGATCGACGCGTCCCACATCGGGGTCATGATCGCGGCCGGCTGGATGGAGTTGCACCTGATGTTGAGCCCTTCCTCGGCGCAGTAGAGCGCGACCGATTTGGAATGATTGCGGATCGCGGCTTTGCTCGACGCGTAGGCCGCGGCTCGGGGGATCCCCACCACGCCCGAGCGCGAGGACAAGTTGATGATCGAGCCGGTGCCCTGAGGACGCATCGCCCTGATCGCGTGCTTGCATCCCAGGAAGGTGCCGTCGAGATTGGTCTCGTGAACGCGTCGCCACCCTTCGAGCGTTGCGTGCTCAGGATCTTGCGGGCCAAGGTCCATATCAAAGCCCGTGATCCCCGCGTTGTTGACGAGGATATCGAGCTGTCCGTGTGTTTGTACGATGCCGTCGATGGCTTGGGTCCATTTGGACTCATCGCACACATCGAGATGGACATACGACGCGCGATCGCCGAGCTTGTCGGCTTGGGCCTGACCCATCTCGTCGTTGACATCACTGAGAATCACGATCGCCCCTTCGTCAATAAAGGCTTGAGCAATGCCCAGCCCGATACCCTGGGCGGCTCCGGTGACGAACGCGACTTTGTCTTGAAGTCGTGGCATGGCGGGTGATTCCTTTGCGGATTTGGGCGTGGATTTGGAGAGATATCCGAGTTTGAACAGAGACTGAAACCGTGCAGATCAGTATACTCGGTTCATGCCGATTGATTCCCAAACATCAGTGAGCGAATCCGTACAAGAAACGGTCCAGCGGGTCTGGGGATACAGCTCGCTGCGCCCGATGCAGGAGCAGGCGATCAAAGCCGGGATCGAGGGGCGCGATTGCCTCACCGTCCTGCCCACCGGCGGCGGCAAGAGCATGTGCTACCAGGTGCCCCCGATGATCACGGGCAAGGCAACGATTGTTGTTTCGCCGCTGATTGCCTTGATGCGTGATCAGGTGCGTGGGCTCGAGCTGCTGGGCTACAAAGCCGCGGCTCTGCACTCGGGGATCGACTACGAAGAAGCGACCGACATCGCCAAGCAGCTGCTCACGGGCGATCTTGATCTGGTCTTGGCCGCCCCCGAGCGCGTGATGACCAGCTCATTCCAGACGCTCATCGGGCTCTTGTGCAAGCACGATCGATTGGGCAATATTGCGATCGACGAGGCTCACTGTATTTCGCAATGGGGGCACGACTTCCGCCCTGAGTACCGGCGGATCAGCGAACTACGGCGCGTCGCGCCCGATGTCTCGATCCAGGCCTTCACCGCGACGGCTACGCCGCGCGTACAAGAGGATATCGTCAAGCAGCTGGCCTTGCGTGATCCGGAGATCATGATCGGGACTTTCGATCGCCCGAACCTGGTGTATCGTATCCAGGCGAGAGAGAAAGCCAGCGAGCAGATCGCCGCGGCCGTGGCGCGTCACAGCGCCGCCGGCGACAGCAGCGGCGCGATCGTGTACTGCCTGAGCCGCAATGACACCGAGAAGATCGCCCAAGAACTCCGGGCCCTGGGGCTCGACGCCGACGCGTACCACGCGGGGCTCGATGTCTCCAAACGCCATAACATCGAGCAGGCTTTTAGTAACGAGACGCTTGATATCGTCGTCGCCACCGTCGCCTTCGGCATGGGGATCGACCGGAGCAATGTCCGTTTGGTTGTGCATGCGTCGATGCCCAAATCAATCGAGGCGTACCAGCAAGAGACCGGGCGCGCCGGGCGCGACGGGCTCGAAGCCGAGTGCTTGCTGCTCTACTCCCCGAGCGACGGCGGGCGATGGGAACGCCTGATCGAACAGAGCGCCGAACAGAACAACAGCGATCCGGAGCCTCAGCTCGAGCTGATCCGCTCGATGCGTCGGTTCGTCGCGTCGTTTGGCTGTCGACACAAGCACCTGAGCGAGCACTTCGGGCAAGCGTACACCCCGCCTGAAGAACGCGAAGACTGCGGCGCCTGCGATGTGTGCCTCGGCGAGACCGCCCAAGAAGAGGACGCGCACCGGATCGGGCAGATTATTATGTCCGCCGTCGCGCGCACCGGCGAACGATTCGGCGCCGCCCACATCTGCGATGTCGTCCGCGGGGGCAACGGACAGAAGATCAAGAGCTACGACCACGACACCCTCCGCGTACACGGCATGCTCGAGAACCGACGCAAGACCGAGGTCATGTCCTTCATCGATCAGCTCGTCGCCAGCGATGCGCTCGTGCGGGTGGTCGAAGATCGCTACGAGACCCTCGCCTTTGGATCGTGCGGCGTGGCCGTCATGAAGGGGCTCGAAACCATCGAACTCGCCAAGCCCATCGGCACCGGCAGCGAGAAGAGCGAACGCAACCGCCGGACACGGGCCTCGCGTGTGATCGAACGACGGCCGATGAACGAGGACGAAAAGAACCTGTTCGAGTCGCTCCGCGCCTTGCGGATGTCGATCGCCCAAGAGCGCGGCGTGCCGCCGTATGTTGTGTTCAACGACTCAACGCTCCGCGAGATGACGCTCGACAAGCCATCGAGCCGACACGAGCTGCTCGCGATCCGAGGCGTGGGGCAGAAGAAGCTCGATGACTTCGGGACTGATTTCCTCCAGGCCATCGAGCACCACCTGATTACAGCGGACAACGATGACTGATATCCGCGAGATCACCGCCGACCAGACGCGCCCGGTCCGCCAGCGGGTCCTGCGCCCGCACCAGCACGCCGACGAGCTGGTGTATCCGGGTGATGACGCACACGACTCGTTCCATCTCGGTGCATATCAAGGCGACACACTCAGCGCGATCTTATCGATGTACCGTGCCCCCAAGCCAGACGAACAGGCTCCCGCCTGGCGCATCCGGGGGATGGCGTCGATCCGTGAAGCCCGCGGCTCCGGGCTCGGACGGCTGCTCGTCGAGCACGCACGCGAAAGAGTATGGGCCGTTGATCGAACCCCGATCTGGTGCAACGCCCGCGAGTCGGCGTTCGGGTTCTACCACAAGCTCGGGTTCGTGATCGAGGGCGGGATATTTGAGATCGAAGGCATCGGCCCGCACGCCGTGATGGTGCTTGAACTCGCTCGCTCACAAGAATGAGCTCGATAGATTACGCTTTGTTTTCTTTGGCGGTTTCTTTGGCCATCGCACTTGCCTGCTTCTTGGTGCGGCGGAGCCCGGCTTTCATGTTGATCATCTCGACGAGGATCGCAAAGACCATCGCGAAGTACACCATCCCGCGCGGGAAGTGCTGCTCGATCCCCTCGGCCACCAGCAGCATCCCGATGAGGATCAAAAACGAGAGCGCCAGCGTTTTCATCGTTGGGTTGTTGTTCACAAAGCGAGCAATCGCGCCGGCGAAGATCAGCATGACGGCGATCGAAATCACGACAGCCGTGGACATGACCCAGTAGTTGGTGGTCATCCCCACGGCGGTTATCACCGAATCAAGCGAGAACACAAGATCGAGCAGCAGCACCTGGATCAGCACCGACGCAACGGTCGCCGCCGCGGCCTTGGTCTTGATCCCGCGTTTGATTTCCGGATCGGGCACCTCGGCGATGCCCTTGTCCACATGGTCAATCAGGTGATGGATCTCCAGCGTGGCCTTGGTGATCAGGAACAACCCGCCGACGATCATCAGGATCGACTTGCCCGTGATGTCCCGGTCCATGACCGTAAACAGCGGCTCGGTGAGCTGCACAATCAAGTACGCCACGGCCAACAAAATCAGGCGCATCACCATCGCGAGCAAGAGCCCGATGTTGCGGATCTTGGCCTGCTTCTCTTTGGGAAGTTTGTCCGTGAGGATCGCGATGAAGACGACATTGTCGATCCCGAGCACGATCTCGAGGATGGTGAGCGTCAGGAGCGCCATCATGCCGGCCGCGGAGAAGAACAATACCTGCTCGCCCGCCCCGCTGGCGACCGCGTCGGTCACGAGGCCGGGATCAGAAAACGCGAGCAGGGTGTTCATCAGCATGGTGTTCAACCTTTTAGAGCGCAGTCCCGGCGAGTTTTCGTATTAATCAATCAACACGATTTGTTCTTCGGCGGCTGCAGGGGCAGTCATTGAATGGTGCGCGTCTGGATCGGCATGATCGAGATGATCAGCAGGATGCACTACTGGACCAGCAGAAGCCGGGACATAGCTCGATGCCTTGGATGCACCCGCGATCATCGGCTGGGCAAACACAAGCAGGAACAGCACGAAGAACGCGGACACCACGCCGGCGATTTTGCGGGTGGCGAATGGGCTCGAATAAATCGTGCTTGTCTTGCTGCCGTCGTCGAGATACGCCGCGGCGACCAAACGCAGGTAGTAGCACGCCGCGATCGCGGAGTTCACACCCAAGATCACGATCAGCGCATACTGCCCAGCAGCCACACCCGAGGTAAACAGCCCGACTTTACCCAAGAACCCGAGCAGCGGCGGGAAGCCGAGCATCGAGAGCGTGCAGATCACGAAGGTCCAACCCAGCACGGGCTGCGACTTGCAGATCCCGCGGAGGTCGTCCATGTGGTCGGCCTCGTCGCCGTTGCGGTGCTCGAGCGATGCGATGACCGCGAAGGCACCGACGGTCATGACGCCGTAGGTCAGCAGATAGAAGAGCACCGCCGCAATGCCGTTCTCATAGAACGGCCCACCGATCAAACCCGGGCCGGCGATCAAACCAACGAGCATGTAGCCCGAGTGCGCGATCGACGAGTACGCCAGGATCCGCTTGACCGATGACTGAAGCAACGCGAGCACATTGCCCACGGTCATCGTCAGGGCGGCCATGATCCACAGGGTGGCTTCGATCTCGACGGGAAGATGCCCGGAATCGCCCCAGCCCACGGTGCCCAGCAGGAAGATCAACGCGAGGAAGCCCGCGGTCTTGGGGACAAAGGCGAGCATGGCCGCGACGGGTGACGCCGCGCCCTGGTACACATCGGGGGTATAGAAGTGCATCGGCACGGCCGCGATTTTAAACGACACGCCGATGATCGCGATGAGCAATCCGATCATGCCCAACGACGAGATGCCGCCGTTGGCTGTTTGGGTTGCGAACACCGTCGCGATCTCGTTAAGGTTGGTCGAACCGGTTGCGCCGTAGATCAGGGCGAATCCGTAGAGGAAGATCGCCGCGCCCAGTGCGCCCAGGAAGAAGTACTTCACCGCGGCTTCGAGCGAACGCTTGCGCTCCGTCGAGATCGCCACCATGATGTAGGTCGGCAGCGAGGTGAGCTCGAGCGACAGGAACAACCAGATCAGATCGTCCGCAGATGCGGTGAGCATCAAACCGGTGATCGAGAACATGAAGAACGCGTAGAACTCGCCGCGGTTCGATCGGATCGATGAGAACGGCTTGCCCTGATCGACCTCGGCTTCGAGCTGGCGATCGACAGTGCCACCCAGAAGCATGAGGATGAGGATTCCAACGCCCGCGATGAGCATCTTGGCGTAAGGCACGATCTCGGGGAACATCCCGCCGTTGGTCGCGCCCGAGCCCGGCGACGACATCGCCGCACCGAACGCGATAAAGAGCGCGATCCCGCAGATCCACGGCGTGAACGCACGGATCGCACGCGATGGCCACTGGCCGGTGATCATCACGAGGCAGGTGGCGATGAAGAGGAAGATTTCAGGCCAAAGGATGGCGAGCTTCTCAGTCATGCTGATCTCCTTCGTGATCGTGTACACTCTCGTCACTAGACTTTAGATTGTGTTCCCACTCTGAGAGCTCTCGCATGTACTCTTCTGATCCCGGATTGTCTTCATGCCGGAGTAAAATCTCATTCAACTCAGCCATCTCTTTTTGAGAGAACAAAATGCTTTCGGCTGAGGAATAATCACTGAGATCGATACCCGATTTATCCACGTTGGCAAACTCTACTATAAACACAGTTTTGTTCACATGATCGCTCACGGTATCGAGTAGCACGGTCGGCTGGAGACCAAAGTAGATACACCCGATCGCCAGCGGCAGCAGCGTCGCGATCTCGCGTGCGTTGAGGTCCGTCGGGAGCTCGTCGTGCGGGTGATGGTCTTCGGGTTCTTTGAGCGGGCCGAAACAGATCTTGCCGACCATGAACAGCAGGTACATGGCCGCGATGACCATCCCGGTGCCCGCGAAAAACGCGAACCAAGGACCCAGCGATGAGCCCCACGCCCCCGGCTCGCCGGCGGCGGACCATGCGGCGTCGGACTGGAAAGCCGAGATCAGGCACAGTACTTCAGACGGGAAGCCGTTGAGACCCGGCAGACCAACCGAAGCCATCGCGAAGAAGACCATAAAGGTCGCCCAGATCGGCATCTTGGAGGCAAGCCCGCCCACGACATTCATATCGCGGGTGTGGTAGCGTTCGTACATGAACCCGATCATGAGGAACAGCCCGCCCGTCGAGAGCCCGTGGCTGAGCATGTAGAGGATCGAGCCGCTGAAACCGGTCACATTGAGGGCCGCGAGCCCGAGCACACAGAAGCCCAGGTGAGACACCGATGAGTACGCGACGAGCTTCTTGATGTCCGTCTGCACCCAGCAGATCAGCCCGGCGTAGATGATCCCGATGATCGAGAGCACCGCGATCTCGGGTGCGTATTCGAAGAAGGCCGTTGGCGCGAAGGGGATGGCAAACCGATAAATCCCATAAGTACCCAGCTTGAGGAGCACACCGGCCAAGATCACGGAACCCGCGGTCGGGGCTTCGGTGTGCGCCAGCGGCAACCATGTATGGAACGGGAACAACGGCACCTTGACCGCAAAGCCCGCGAGCATCGCCAGCAAGACCCAGGTCTGCTCGCCCAGGCTCATATGGTGGGCGTACTGCGTGAGCGTCGCGATGTCGAGCGTCCAGTGCCCGAGTTGCTCGGGCTGGGCGACGAACCACACGATGTAGACCATGCCGGCGAGCGTCATCATCGAGCCGGTGAATGTATAAAGGAAGAACTTGATCGAGGCAGCCACCCGGTTGGTCGAGCCGAACTTACGGATCAGCACGAACATGGGCAGGAGCGTGAACTCGAAGCAGATGTAGAACAGCAGCAGGTCCTGGGCCGCGAAGACCCCGACCATGGCGGCCTGGAGCACCATCAGCCACGCGTAGTACATCGGCTGATCTTTGGTGATCGCGCTCTTGGACGCCAGCACCACAACCGGGCCAAGCAGCACCGAGAGCAGGATGAGCAGCAGCGAGACCGAGTCCATCCCGATCGAGAAGTTGAGTCCGAGCGACTCGACCCATGAGATCGAATAGCCGAACTGCGATTGGCTGCCCCGGGCGAAATCAAACAGATCGAGGAGCTTGAGCGCGGGCAGGAACAACAGCCCTAGGCTCGTCGCCAAAGCGACGCGGTAGCCGGTGTTGGGGTTCTTGGACAGGGCAATAAACAGCGCCGAAACCAGCGGCACCACCATCAAGATCAGAATCATCAGTGCACCAGTGCTCATGCCGCACCTCCTGCTCGCATTACGATCACGATGACGACAAAGAGCAGGATCGCCAGCCCACCGGCCATGCTCACGGCGTAGCCCTGGAGCACGCCCGACTGGCTCGGACGGATGATCCACGCGAACACGCGAGGCAGGAACCCGAACAGGTTCACCAACCCATCGAGCAATAACTTATCGATCCAGTGGAAGATGTGAGAGAGCAGCCGCAGCGGGCCCACGAAGATCATCTGGTAGATCTCATCGACATACCACTTGTTCTCGGCCCAGCGTGGCAACGGCCCGGCTCGCTTGGCGATCGCATCCATGCGGCAGGTGCCCGCTTCGGTGCGTCCGCCAATAAACAGTCCCTGCCAGCCCTTGGGCCCGTGGAAGTACGCCGCGACGAGCACGCCGAAGATCGCACCGAGACCCGAGACCAAGATCATGCCCTGGTGAGCATCCATCCCGAAGACCGTGCCTGGCGTGAGGTTCCCGACCGGCCCTGCAACGGCGTGCATCTCGGTGTGCTCAACATGGGCATGGTGAGCAGCCTCGGCATACGGCGAGTGGAAGCTCGCAGAGGATTCCGCAACCATCGAACCCACCCAGCCGTGATGCTCGTCCTTCTGGATGTATGCCAGCGAGATCGAGAGCATCGAAGCGCACGCGAGCACGATGAGCACCGTGTTGATCGCCCAGCCCGGCGCGTGCGGGTGGAAGTGGCTCGCGTGATCGCCGTGATCTGCGTCGCCAGCATGATCATCGTGATCATCATGCTCATCGCCCGGCTCGGCATGTTGTGGCCCGAGGAACACGCGGAAGTACACGCGGAAGGTGTAGTACGCGGTCAGTATCGCAGTAAAGACCAAGATCCACCCGATCAGCTGGTAGCCCGGTGTAATGAACGCTTCAGCGAGGATCATGTCCTTGGAGTAGAAACCACTCGTGATGTACGGCAGCCCCGCCAGGTTCATACAGCCCACCAACATGGTGATACCAACGATCCCCCAGCCCTTCATCCACGCCACGCCCGAGAGCTTGCGGAGATCGAGCTGGCCAGCGAAGCCGTGCATCACCGCACCACACGCCAGGAACAAGAGCGCCTTGAAGAACGCATGGGTCAGCACATGGAAGGCCGCACCCGTGGTTGTCAATAACCCCAGCCCCGCAAACATGTACCCGAGCTGGGACACGGTCGAGTAGGCCATGATGCGTTTGATATCGAACTGGGCCATGCCAATGGTGGCCGCGAGGATCGCGGTGATCGTGCCGATCCAGGCAACGATCGGCAATGCGTTTTCGGAGACCAAGAACACCGGGTAGAACCGGGCGATCAGGTACACGCCGGCCGTCACCATTGTGGCAGCGTGGATCAGCGCCGACACGGGGGTCGGGCCTTCCATCGCGTCGGGCAGCCAGACATAGAGCGGGAACTGGGCGGACTTGCCGAACGCGCCGACCATCATCAGCAGCGCGATCCACTGGGCCTGCGCCGGGATGTGCGAGAAGTCGCCCACAGCCGCGGCGTTCATGTACTGATGGAGCGTCTCGTTGCTGAAGAGCTCGGCATACTGGATTGTGCCAAAGTGCACGAAGGTCAGGTACACACCAAGAGCCAAGCCGAGGTCGCCGATGCGGTTGACGATAAACGCCTTCTTGGCCGCGGCTACCGCCGAGGGTTTCTTGTAGAAGTACCCGATCAGCAGGTACGAACACAGCCCCACGCCTTCCCAGCCCAGATAGAGCATGAGCATGTTGTCGCCCATGACCAAACACGACATCGAGAACACAAAGAGCCCGAAGGCCGCGAAGAATCGGCAGTAGCCGAGCCCCACATCGTGCGACATGTATTCCGAGGCATACAACGCGATCATCGTCGCCAAGCCGGTGACAAAGAGCATCCACAAGATCGTCAAGCGATCGATATAAAACGAGAAGTTGGCGACGAACGACTTATCGCCATAGTGCAAGTTGAACCAGTCGAACGCGTGCACCGTGTACGGCGTGCCCTCGTACTGCAGGAACATCGTCAAGGTCGCCGCGAACGCACCGGCCAACAGCACGATGGTCGTCCACGCGGGGAGCTTGGACTTGTTGCTGATCGCGGCATAAATCGCGTTGAGCACAAAGCCCAACAGCGGCAAGAACACAATCAAGAGCACCCACTTGGGCCCGGTCCCGACATGCTCGTTGAGCATCGCCAGGTTGTCCGAAGCAGCATGTCCGCCATGCCCCCCTGAGCCTTCGCCGGCGAGCATGAGCGGGGATGCGAGGGTGTGCGTGAGGTTGGTCAACAGTGAAGTGGTCATCATCCGTTGAGTTCCTTCCAGGCCGAGGCGCTGAGTGATTCGCGATGACGGAAGAGCAAGACCACGAGCGCCAGGGCCATCGCGGCCTCAGCCGCGGCCACACAGAGCACGAAGATCACAAAGGTCTGCCCGTCGGAGCCGAGATGGTGACGGCCGAACGCGATCAACGCGAGACCGGCCGCCTGGAACATGAGCTCGGTGCACAGGAACATGATGATCATGTTCTTGCGGGTCAGGAACCCGATGAGCCCGATCGCGAACATCGCGGCCGACACAAACAAATACGGCGCGAGCACCGAAGCGCTCATCTCCGCCGGGAACGCGAGCTGCGCGAGCTGGAACGATTCAAACATCTGCATACTGTGCATTACCCGTTCCTCCCGCTTGCGTGGGTCACGCCATGCTCGTCATCTTCGAACATCGACCCGAGCTTGCGGGCTTGGGCGGCTTTGAGCGCCTCTTCGAGTTCGGTGTGCTTGCGAGCCAGAACAGTCGCCCCGAGCATCGCCATCAGCAGGATTATCCCCGCGACCTCAATCATCATCGGATGGTCGTTGAGCAGGTTGAAGCCCAGACGATCGAGGTTCTCGCCGACCATGGATTCTGGCCATTCGTCGGGTCCCAGCGTCCGTGTCGAGAGCACGGCTTCGTGCCCGTGGTCGTCTTCGCCGATCAGTTCGAGCTCGATGGTCTGTGCATCGACATCGATCATCGCCAATCCGGTGATCGGATCGCGTGCGGCTCGCCAGCCGTCCTCGAGCAAACCGGCCCGATCGAGGATCTTGTCGACCTTGCGTGGCAGGTGCTCGAGCACCGCGCTGCTGGCCTGGGCTTCGCTGATGTGATTCTTGGGGAGCTGACCGACGCCGCCGAACATGGCCGAGGTCATCAAACCAACAAGCACAAACCCGATCGCACACGCGAGCATCGGCTCACGCGCCACCGCATCGACCTCGCCCAGCTCATCGTCATCCTCGCCCGTCGGGGCCTGCGTCGCGAGCATAATCACAAACAGGTAGGTAATCAAGGATCGCGCCNGCNTAGATAATGATGAGCGCGAAGGCCATGAACTCGGCGCTCAGCAGGATGTACATCCCGCACGAGGCGATGATCGTCATGATGAAGTAGAGCGCGGAGTACACGGGGCGTTTGTGCGTGATCATCCGCACCGCGGCGCCGATCCCGACAGCCGCGAATGGATAGAAAAACAGGTTGGGCAAGGGCTCATCAGCGCTGGAGGCTTTCATGCCCAGCAGCAGGGCCGCGAATCCGAACGAAGCGGCCAGCAGCAGCCCCCCCATAGATATCATGGCTTTACTCTGCGCCCGTTTGGGGAGCGCCAGGGCGATGCCCCCGGCTCCCAGCGCGCAGACGAGGTACAACGCAATCGGAGAGATGATCTGTTCCACCTGGTCTCTTTCGCTAGCCCTAACGAGCAGGGTCGTTTGATGACACCATCCACGCTCTATAACACGCTCTGTAAGAAGGATTCGCTGGCTCGCGTGAGCCGACCGATCAGAGCACAAGATAGACGCTGGGCCCAGAGACACTTTGTCCCCAAGCCGAGACATGGAGGATAGTGCCATTGGGCGGTTCCTTCAACCTGCGAACCCACTTCAAACGCATACAACGCGATTCTTGGGCACCCATCTTGCGCTCACCGATCAGTCAACTCCACGCCGACAGACCGCTCGAAAATATTGCCCCCCGTCCGATCCCCCCGCGTGGCACATGGCTGATCAAGTCTCTATGATCGTCGCTATGGCTTCACCCCAAGTAATGATGCAACAGTCCCAACCCACCTCCAAGGTCCACATCCCCAACCTGCTCACACTCGGGCGTGTGGTCCTCGCCTGGGTGTTCGTGATCCTGCTCTCGATGGTCTCGCCGAGGACCATCTCGGCCCAACCCACTGGGGTTGATCGACTTGGCGAGGTTTCTCAAGAAGGCACCGGGCTGCTGATCGCCGCGACGGTGATCTTCATCATCGCCGCGATCACTGATGCCCTCGACGGGCACCTGGCGCGCAAGTGGAAGGTCGAGTCCAAGTTCGGGCGGATCATGGATCCGATGGCCGATAAGCTCCTGATTCTGGGCGGTTTCGTGATGCTCGCGACCCCGTCTTTCAACGCCACGATCGCGCTGACGGGCGAGACCTTCCAGATCTCCAATGTCGCCGGCTGGATGGTCGTCGCGATGCTCCTGCGCGAGCTGCTTGTCACCTCGATCCGGGGCGTGTACGAGGCCGAGGGGGTCGATTTCTCCGCCGGCTCGCTGGGCAAGGCCAAAATGATCCTCCAGTCCGTGTCCATCCCGCTGATCTTGCTGATCATCGCCTTCGGTTCCCCGGGCCCAGAATCCACCGG
>JGI24723J26617_10002592_pt1 | contig 14036 bp, 12 predicted proteins | sample Cruoilmetagenom6_FD_26617 | JGI IMG/M metagenome (IMG submission 26617)
GGCTGTAGAGCTTTATAGCCTTTATAGACATTATCTGCTGCTGCACCACCTTTAAAGCGAACTTTAGAAAATTCTGTTTCCACCAAACCAGGATTAATGGCNCCAACTTTAATTNCGAAAGGATTTAAATCAATTCTCATACCTTCTGTGATGGCTAATACAGCATGTTTNCTACCACAATATACATTTCCGNTTGGATAAACTTCTTTGCCAGCAGAAGAGCCTATATTAATAATATGTCCAGATTTACGTTCGGTCATTCCGGGAATGATTGCTTTACTCACATAGAGCAGTCCTTTTACATTAATATCCATCATAGCATCCCAATCGTCTATATTTCCTGTCTGAATGGGGTCTAATCCATGGGCATTTCCTGCATTATTAATAAGAATATCTATGTTTTGAAATGCTTTAGGTAAGGATGCAATGGCTTCAAATGTTTGTGTTTTATCACGTACATCAAAGTTTAATGTGTGTACAATAGTTTGTTTAGATAAGGCTTTTTGTACACTGTCTAAGCGATCTTGTCTACGGCCACAAAGCACTAAATTAATGCCGTGTTTAGCAAATTCGTGCGCTGTTGCTCTGCCAATTCCGCTTGTTGCTCCTGTTATTAATGCTGTTTTTTTCATAGTCCGTTATTCCTGCAAAAGCAGCAATCTTTATTAGTTTTAGTGTTATCGTTTTGAGTTGGCTANTGTCTATTACGACTGAGAACTAATTAGGGAACTTTATGTCCTTGAGCAGCCACTAATATTAAAAACCAATCTTCTAATTCTAATTCGATTTTAGTAGCTTCAACAGCTAATTTCATACGCTCTTTAGTGGTAGTCCCAATAACTGGATGAATTCCTGAAGGGTGTCTCATTAGCCAAGCCAATAATAATTGGTCTTCTGTTGCATTGTATTTGTCTAATAATGCNCCTAATTGTTTATGGATGCGTCTGGTTTGTTCATTATCTTCTTTAAACACAGCGCCTAAAGGAGACCATGCCATTGGTTTTATGCCATTAGTCATCATAAAATCTAAAGTTCCGTCATGCATTGCTGTGTGTTCAGTTAGCGAGAATTCAATTTGATTGACGTCTATATCCATACGTAAACCAATCAAGTCCATTTGAGATGGNGTAAAATTAGACACGCCAAAGTCTCTAATTTTTCCGTCTTTTTTTAATAGGCTAATTGCTTCTGCTATTTCTTCAGCAACCATTAAAGGACTAGGTCTGTGTAAAAGTAATAGNTCTAAATAGTCAGTCTTAAGATGTTTAAGGGACTCTTCAACCGAGGAAATAATATATTTTTTGCTGTAGTTGTAGTGTTTAACCTTATTGTTTCGGTTGTCACTCATATATTGAATGCCGCATTTAGAAATCAGCTGAATAGCTTCACGTTGTAATCCAGAATCGGCAAAAGCCTTTCCAAAATCTGCTTCAGTAGTGTAAGCGCCATAAATATCGGCATGGTCAAAGGTTGTAATATGGTTAGAAACACAGAAATTCATTAAGACTGCCATTTCTTTTTTAGAGAGTTGTTTTCCCCAACTTCCCCATGTCATGGTTCCTGCAATTAATCGAGAATATGTCACTTAGTTTTCAGTTTATAGTGGTTTTTGTGTAATTGNTGTATAAAAATACTGAAAACATAAAGAATACGATATTATTGANGTGTAATTATTCAATATCCCAAATTATGAAGTATTCACAATCTATTAAATTAATCGTTTTATCACTTGTTATCTTAGTTAATTTTACAAGCTGTACTAAAGATGATATGGGTATGGATGGACAAAAGGCAGCAATTACAGTAAGTCTTATAAGTAATTCTAATGCGCAAAATAATGTTTTTCTTGAGATTGAAGATGTGCAAGTAAGGGTAAAGGAGGATGGCAGTTTGCCAAATGCTTGGATAAGTTTAAATGCAATAAACGCAGGAACACATAATGTTTCAGACTTAAAAACAGAATCTGAATTATTACTAGTAGATCATTTTGAAATTAAATCAACATTTATTCATGAAATAAGATTGGTTCTTGGTAATAATAATTTTATAAACAGCAACGAAACTTTAATAAGTTTAGACATTGCAGAAAATGCTACAGCTTCAAATTTAATAGAAAGAGAATTTGAAAAAAATCATATTTACCAAGTCGTTATAGATATAGATGTTGATAACTCTATTCAATTCAATGAAGACGAAAACATGATGATTCTCAACCCAAAACTATATACAGAAATAAGAAAAATTTAGTATTAATTAACTCTAATCCATAATTAATTCTTAAAATGAGTAGTACTTAGGTATTACTCATTTTTTTTAACCAATTGTTAACAGCATCTAACGAAAAATTTTAACACTTTGCATCCTCTAAAATATTAAGAAACCATTTTTCTGTGTAATTTTAAAAATGGCATAAAAATAGTTTTGTTCTTAAACCCTTAAATAATGGAAGAAACGAGTACAGTTGATATTAAATCAATTAACGAAAAGATAGAAAGAGAAAGTGCATTTGTAGACTTGTTAACCTTAGAAATGAATAAGGTTATAGTTGGGCAAAAACACATGGTAGAACGTTTGCTCATCGGTTTATTAGGTCAGGGTCATATACTATTAGAAGGTGTTCCTGGTTTGGCAAAAACATTAGCGATTAATACCTTGTCAAAAGCAATAGATGCTAGTTTCAGTAGAATTCAGTTTACACCAGATTTATTACCTGCAGATGTGGTTGGTACGTTAATCTTTAACATGAAGGAAAACGACTTCACCATTAAAAAAGGACCAATCTTCGCTAATTTTGTTTTAGCAGATGAAATTAACAGAGCACCTGCAAAAGTGCAATCTGCTTTGTTAGAAGCCATGCAGGAAAAACAAGTTACTATTGGAGACGAAACGTTTGTTTTAGACAAACCATTTTTAGTAATGGCAACCATGAACCCTGTTGAGCAAGAAGGAACTTACGCCTTACCTGAAGCGCAAGTGGATCGTTTTATGCTAAAAACGGTTATTGATTATCCTACAATTGAAGACGAACAGCAAATTGTAAGAGCCAACTTAAAAGGTGCTTACGAAAAAGTAAATCCTGTGGTTTCTATAGCTCAAATTCTAAGTGCACAAAAAGCGGTTAGAGAAGTTTATATGGATGAGAAAATTGAAAAATACATTCTCGATATCATCTTTGCTACACGTTATCCTGAAAAATATAGATTAGCCGATTTAAAACCATTAATTTCTTTTGGAGCTTCGCCTCGTGGAAGTATTAATTTAGCTACTGCAGCCAAATGTTATGCTTTTATAAAGCGAAGAGGTTACGTAATACCAGAAGATGTACGTGCTGTTGTTCACGATATTTTACGTCATAGAATTGGAATTACTTACGAAGCTGAAGCCGAAAATGTCACTTCTGAGGACATTATTAATAAGATTGTAAATGAGATTGAGGTGCCATAAATAGTAGACACCAAACCAGTATTTAGTTGGGAATAACTCATCTAAATTCTGTTTGAAATAACTACTAACTGAAGACTGCATATTGCAAACTGACAAAATGGATACTAAGGAATTACTCAAAAAAGTACGAAAAATAGAGATTAAGACACGTCGTTTGTCTGATCATATATTTGGAGGCGAATATCACTCGACTTTCAAAGGTCGTGGTATGACGTTTTCTGAAGTGCGCCAATACCAATTTGGAGACGATGTTAGAAATATAGATTGGAATGTTACGGCAAGAACCAATCAGCCACATATCAAGGTTTTTGAAGAAGAGCGGGAGTTAACTATGATGCTTATGGCAGATGTTTCTGGTAGTGCGCTTTTTGGGACCAAAAATCAGTTTAAAGATGAAATTGTTACGGAAATTGCAGCGACACTAGCATTTTCAGCTACTCAGAATAATGATAAAATTGGTTTAATTTTATTTTCAGGTGATATTGAACTTTATATTCCACCAAAAAAAGGACGTTCTCACGTGCTTAGAATTATTCGCGAATTATTAGAATTTCAACCCAAAAGCAAACAAACAAACGTTGCAGAAGCTTTTAAGTTTTTGTCTAACGTTATGAAGAAAAAAGCGATTGTTTTTGTACTGTCTGATTTTATTGCAGATGATTATAAGCAAACCTTAAAAATAGCAGCAGGCAGACACGATATTACTGGCATTAGGGTTTACGATAGGCACGAAGAAGAAATTCCTAATATAGGAATGGTGCAAATGGAAGATGAAGAAACTGGTGAATTAATGTTGGTCAATACCGCTTCAAAAAAAGTAAGACTTAATTATGGTGAGTTCTATAACGAAAAAGTAAACTATTTTAAAGATGCGTTTGCAAAATCTGGAGCAGGTGTTATTGATTGTCGAGTTGATGAAAGCTATGTTAAGAAATTATTAGGTTATTTCAAACGAAGAGGATAATGAGTGTAAGGCTTAAGAAGTTGGAAGTTATATTAAACATGAAAAACAGAAATAAAATAATAGTAGATTTAGGTAACAAGACCACAAGCTTTATGTTTCAAGCGTCGTGTTTTATGTTATTTTTTCTATGTTCTTTTTTCTCTTCAGCACAAGTTACTTCTGAAATTGACACTACAAAAATCAGAATAGGAGAACAAATTAATTATAAAATTAAGGTTGAGGCAGATTCATTAGCACTGGTTGTGTTTCCTGAAGGACAAACATTTATGCCTTTAGAAAATGTTGAAGCCTTAAAAATAGATACAACTAAAAGAGATGCTAAGTTTTTACTGTCTAGAATTTATAAGCTTACACAGTTTGATTCTGGAGTTTATACCATTCCTAGACAAAAAATAATTATTGATGAAAAACCGTTCTTTACAGATTCTTTAAAGATAGATGTTAATACTATAGAGGTAGATACCACTAAGCAAAAACTCTACGATATAAAACCAATTATAGAAGTTGAGGAAAGCGGAAGTAATCGTTGGCAATTAATCTTAGGAATATTGGTGGCAATTGCTCTAATTGCATTTTTGTTATATTGGTTTATTTGGAGAAAAAAGCCATTAACCGAAGCAGAAGAAATAGCCTTATTACCACCTTACGATCGTGCAAAATTAGCATTGTCTAAACTCGATGAAAGCCAATATTTAATGCGTTCTGAAGTCAAAGAATATTATTCAGAATTAACTTTTATCATTAGAAAATATTTAGATGAAAAAGTTTATGATAGAGCTTTGGAGAGTACAACGGCAGAGCTTATNAATAGATTAAACTTATTGAAAGATGGAAACCAAATTCCGCTTTCAAAAGAAACTATTTTACATATAGAGTCCATTTTAAAACGTGCCGATTTAGTGAAATTTGCAAAATCTGCACCAGATACAGCACTTGCCGAAATGGATAAAATAACCATAGACAAGGCTATAGATCATGTAAAAGAAAGTTTACCAGAACCTTCGGAAGAAGAAAAACTATTAGATCAGAAATATAAAGAAGCACAGGAGCGTAAAAAGAAACGCCGAAAAATCTGGATAACCGTTGGTATTTCAGTATTCCTAATCATTGCTACTTTTATTGGTTTTGGTATAAAATATGGCTTTGGCTATGTTAAAGACACTATTATTGGCCATGAAAGCAAAGAGTTATTAGAAGGTAATTGGGTTGAGAGTGCTTATGGTTTTCCTCCTGTTTTTATAGAGACACCTAAGGTCTTAAAGCGTGTAGATTCACCTATTCCAGATGAGGCCAAGGATAAGTTAACAATGACCACTTTTGTTTATGGAACAATGTTAGATGTGTTTAGTGTTGCTGTAAATACAACAACACTTAAAGTGCCAAAACAAACACCACAAACAAAAGATACAGAAAACCCAACATTTGATTTGTTAAAAGTTGCAGAGCAAAGCATTAAAGGTTTTGAAGCCAAAGGAGCAACTAATATTACAGTTAAGCAAGATCAATATGTAACACCTAACGGAGCAGAAGGGTTAAAAACATTTGGTACAATGAGTATCAATGTTCTTAATACTAACAATATTGTAGAAGCAGAATATATGNTATTGTGCTTTTCAAATGAAAACGTATTGCAACAAATTATTATTACTTGGCCAAAAGAAGATGTTTATGCAGATGAAATGGNTGAGCGTATTATTGATTCCATAGAACTTAAAGCGGAAGAGACAGAAGAAGAGAAATAATGATGTTTGATAATATAGAATTTTTAAATAAAGAATTATTCTGGCTGTTATTGCTTTTGCCAATAGCTGTAGTTTGGTATGTTTTAAAACATAGCCAACAAACGGCTGAGCTAAAAATGTCCAGTATAAAAGGATTTAAAGGATCGTCTACATTTTGGTCAAAATTTAAACACCTACTTTTTGCTTTGCGTTTAATTGCGCTTGCATTGTTAATTACAGCTTTAGCAAGACCAAGAACTGTAGATGTTTCCACAAAAACGAAGACTACTCGNGGTATAGATATCGTTATGGCAATTGATGTCTCGGCAAGTATGCTAGCAAAAGATTTACGACCTAACCGCTTAGAAGCCTTAAAAGAAGTGGCTGCAGATTTTATTGATGGNCGTCCTAATGATCGAATAGGTTTAGTAGAGTACGCAGGAGAAGCTTATACAAAAACACCAATTACTAGCGATAAATCTATTGTACAACGTTCGCTTAGAGATATTAAGTACAATACTATTATAGAAGGAGGAACGGCAATTGGTATGGGATTAGGAACTTCTGTTAATCGTTTAAAGGATAGTAGGGCTAAAAGTAAAGTCATTATATTGCTTACAGATGGTGTTAATACGACTGGTGCAGTAGATCCAAAAACAGCTAGTGTTTTGGCCTTAGAATATGGTATTAAAGTTTATGCTATTGGATTAGGAACAAATGGCATGGCTTTATCGCCTGTTGCTATAAATCCAAATGGTTCATTTAGATATGGCCGTCAACAAGTAGAAATTGACGAACCCTTACTAAAAGAAATCGCAGAAGTTACAGGAGGAAAGTACTTTAGAGCTACAAATAATAAGAAATTAGCTGAAATCTATAAGGAGATTAATAAGCTAGAAAAAACAGAAGTTGAAGAAAAGAAATATTACAATTACGAAGAAAAATATAGACCTTTAGTCTTATTTGCAGGATTATTATTATTGATAGAATTATTATTAAGAAATACAATATTTAGAAGCTTTGTTTAAACTCGATGAAAAAATATGGTTTTGGACATTACTGGTTATTCCGGTAATTATTCTGCTGTTTGTATTACTTCAAATTTGGAGGCGTTCTGCGCAGAAAAAATTTGCAGATTCTAATTTGTTAAGCCGCTTAAGTCCTAATCAATCTTTGTTTAAAAGTGTTTTAAAAGTGTTTGTACTTTGTGGTGCTTTTGCCTGTTTATCTTTAGCATTAGTTAATCCTAAAATAGGAACAAAACTAGAAACTGTGCGTAGTCAAGGTGTAGATATTGTGTTTGCAGTAGATGTGTCTAAAAGTATGCTTGCAGAAGATATTGCACCAAATCGTTTAGAAAAATCTAAGCAATTGGTCACGCAAATTATTAATAGTCTAGCAAGCGATCGTGTTGGTATTATNGCTTATGCAGGCAAAGCATTTCCGCAATTACCAATCACAACAGATTATGCTTCAGCAAAAATGTTTTTACAAAACATGAATACAGATATGTTGTCTTCACAAGGTACAGCAATCAGTGAAGCAATTCAATTGGCAAAAACATATTACGATAACGAAGAACAATCTAATCGTGTACTCATTATTATTTCAGATGGAGAAGATCACGATGGAGAAGCGTTGGACGTTGCAGAAGAAGCTAGTGAGCAAGGGATAAGAATATTAACGGTTGGTGTTGGTAACACTAAAGGAGGTCCAATTCCTATAAAACGAAATGGAGTCATTTTAAATTATAAGAAAGACAATAATGGTGAGACGGTAATTACACGCTTAAACGAAACCACCTTAAAAGATATCGCCACAGAAGCTAATGGTGTTTATATAAATGGAAGCAATACAGCCGAAGTTGTAAAAACCATTAAAGAGCAATTAGATAAAATGGATAAACAAGAGTTTGAATCTAAGCAAATTGCAGATTTTAAAGATCAATTTCAGTGGTTTTTGGCTTTCGGAATACTATTGTTATTCATTGATATCTTCTTTTTAGAACGAAAGACAGCATGGTTAAAGAAGTTGAATTTATTTAATGAAGCGTCAATCTAAAATTTTTTAGAATTATTTTAACGCTAAGTATTCAAAGGCTTTAGTAATTTAGTCATTATTAGTNCAATAATTAAAACATACACATGAGATTTTATTTGGTACTTATTATACTTTTAATTGGTAGTTTTGGGTTTGCCCAAGATATTGAAGCGCAATTAAAAGCAGAAAAAGAAGCCACTAATTTGGTTTATAAAGCTAATGAGTTAGTTGGAGAAGATAATTATGTTGAAGCCGAAATGGAATATAGAAAAGCCATTTCAGAAGCGCCAAACAAAGCTGTTGGGTCGTATAATTTAGCACATACATATTTTAGAAAAGGCAGTTTTGATGAAGCTTTATTTAGAAGTCAAGAAGCAGCTAAAAACGCAATAACTAAAGACGAAAAACACAGAGCATTCCATAATATTGGTAATATTTTAATGCAGAATAAACAGTGTAAAAATGCTGTTGAAGCTTTTAAAAATGCCCTTAGAAACAACCCAAATGATGAGGAGACACGCTATAATTATGCTTTAGCAAAAGAATGTGCCGACCAACAAAATGATGGTGGAGGCGAAGATGATAAAAAAGACGAAAACAAGGAGAACGAGCAGGATAAAGAAGACGAGCAAAAGAAAGAAGACGAACAGAAAGACGAAAAAGATAAAAAGGACGAAGGAGACCAAGATAAAAAAGATGGTGACAAGGATAAGGATGATGAAGGCAAACCAAAAGATGATAAAAAGGATGATGGTAAAGGAGATAAGGATAAAAAAGATCAAAAGCCTAAACCACAACCAGGACAAATGTCTCCTCAGCAGGTGAAAAATATTTTAGATGCCATGCAAAATCAAGAACAAAAAGTTCAAGAAAAGATGAATGCCGAAAAGCAAAAGGGAGCTAAAGTTAAAACTGAAAAAGATTGGTAAAACGAATTACGATTGTTGAACTACGAATTTTTATTTAATGTAAAGAAACGTAAATCTAAAATCGTCAAAATTATGAATATCAAAAATTATATATCAATAATATTATTAATACTTGCAACAAGTATCGCTTCAGCACAAGTAAAATTTGAAGCTAAAGTTAGTAAGAAGAAATTGGGTGTTAACGAACGCTTGCGTATCGATTTTGAAATGAATAAGGATGGNGATAATTTTGTGCCACCAAGTTTTGCAGATTTCGATGTGGTNGGTGGACCTAACACATCTATGAGTAATTATTCAAGAAACGGAAAACGATCTTATTCTAAAACTTACAGTTACTTTTTAGCACCAAAAAAACGAGGAAAATTCACAATTAAACANGCTACTATTGAAATTGATGGAGAAATCTATAAAACGTTTCCTATAACTATTAATGTAACTGCTGCAGTTGATAAACCAAACGGAAATACAACGGCATCAGATATTGCCTCAGAGAATATTCATTTAGTTGCTGAGGTTTCTAAAACAAACCCGTATTTAAATGAAGCCATTACAGTTGTTTACAAGCTATATGTTTCGTTAGAAACAGGTGTAAGTAATTGGCGTGAAAAAGACAATCCTAGATATAACGATTTTTGGAGTCAGAACATAGAAATCAAAGGACTTAATATTCAAAAAGGTGAATACAAAGGAGAAGAATATCGTTATGTAGTTCTCAAAAAAACTGTGCTTTATCCTCAAAAAACAGGAGAATTAAAGTTAGAACCTTTAGTCTTAGATATAACAGTAGAAGTACCAACAAATAGACGGGACATCTTTGGACGACCAATGATGAGTAAAGTTCCTAAAATTGTAACTGCTGGCAGTAGAACAATTAATGTAAAACCATTGCCAGAACAAGGGAAACCATCAGATTTNAAAGGAGCTGTTGGAGATTATTCATTTAAAGTATCAACTTCTAAAACACAGTTAAATGCAACAGAATCGCTTCAAGCTAAAATAGAAGTTGCAGGAAAAGGCAATTTAAATTTATTTGAATTACCAAAATTAACCGTNCCAAGTTCTTTAGAAGTTTATGAGCCAGAACACCAAGAAAATGTGCGAACCAATTTAAGCGGAATGCAAGGTCGTATTTCCGATACGTACACCATTGTGCCACAGTACAGAGGGAAATATCCTATACCAAGTATTTCATTTTCATATTTTGATCCAGATACAGAAAGTTACAANCGCATTACATCAGATGAGATTGTTATTGATGTTTTAGAAGGACCAACGGCCGCAATTAGCAACACCGAAAGTTCAACAGAAGGTATAAAACAAACGATAAATCCAANCACTAATACGTTTGCCTTTATAAAAACAACATCTGATTGGTCCAGTATAAAAACAGAACCATTTTTTAAATCTAAAGGATTTTGGTCATTGGTATTGTTACCTTTTTTAGCGATTCCTCTAGCTATTGTTGTAAGACGAAAGAAAGACGAACGCGATGCAGACGTNCAAGGTAATCGTATAAGAAAAGCAGACCGATTGGCTAAAAAATACTTAAGCGCCGCTAAAAAAACACTTGGACAAAAAGAAGCCTTTTACTTAGCCTTAGAAAAAGCACTTCATAATTATTTAAAAGCAAAATTAAATATTGAAACGAGTGATTTCAATAAAGAAAAAATTGAAAACCTATTAGCAGAGCGGCAAGTAGAAAGTGGTGTNGTTTCAGATTTTATTTCCATCTTAGAAAATTGTGAGTTGGCACGTTACACACCAATTACACAGGTCACNATGCAGAATGATTATGACAAAGCAGCAAAAACCATTTCATTAATCGATAAGCAACTGAGATAATATGAGAGCTCTAATAATCTTACTTTTATGTTGTTTTAACACCATTGTTTTTTCGCAAAACGATCAAAGTTTTAGTGAAGCCAATGCCTTNTATAATAATGGNAAATATGCCGAAGCCATTGATAAGTATGAATCTATTTTAGATTCAAAACAGCATTCTGCAGCATTGTATTTTAACTTAGGAAATGCCAATTATAAACTTAATAATATTGCTCCAAGCATTTATTATTTTGAAAAAGCATTATTATTAAACCCTAATGATAAGGANATACAGAATAATTTAGCCTTTGCACAAAACATGACGATTGACGCCATTGATAANGTGCCTGTCGTAGGGTTTTCAAGAATTATAAATAATGTTGTGAATACATTTAAAACAGATACTTGGGCAAAAATTACCGTTGGCGGTGTCCTTTTATTTGTAGTTATATTTTTAGCTTATCATTTTTCTTATACGACGTCTAAAAAAAGAATTGCTTTTGTAACGAGTATTATAAGTTTAGGTATTGCTTGCTTTTCTGTAGCAATGGCTTTTCAGAAAGCAGGTTTAGATAAAAAAGACAATCCTGCCATTGTATTTGCTCAAGAAAGTAGAGTAAAAACAGATCCTAATCCCTCAAGTGAAGAAGTGTTTAGGCTACATGAAGGCACCAAAGTACAAGTGTTAGAAACGTATGAAGATTGGAATAAAATTCAACTTTCTGATAATTCTACAGGCTGGATTCCATCAAATGACATTAAGTTATTGAAGTTTTTTTAGAACTTATTTAACACTCTGTTAAAATCTAAGCTATTATATTTGCGGCTTATGTTTCAAAAATATAAATATAGATCGGCTGTATTTTTTACCATTGTATTAATGGCGCTTATTTCTGCACCCACTATAATTGTATCTTTTGACGACTCTGTTGATGTAACGTGTTTCTATAGCATTACTGAAGAGGAAGAAAATCATGGCGCAAAATTGGTTTTCGGAAGCACAAATCAAGATTCTGATAGTGTGTTTGAAGATTATACNANCACTAATCTAGTAGGATATACATTTAAAAACTATCCTAAACCTCACCTTAACCTTATTTCNCCNCCACCAGATTTTNTTTAATATTTTTTCGTTCGACATTTTTTGTCCCTAAAAAAAGTATTAAAATAACTATTGAAATCTCTTCAATAGACAAAATCATTATATCAAATGTTTAAAACATTAAAAAACGACTTGCCTGCAAGTGTCGTTGTATTTTTTGTGGCACTACCTCTATGTTTAGGTATTGCTTTAGCCAGTGGAGCACCTCTTTTCTCTGGTTTAATTGCTGGAATTGTAGGAGGAGTTGTAGTAGGATCCTTAAGTGGTTCTAAGATTGGAGTTAGTGGGCCAGCAGCTGGTTTGGCAGCTATTGTGTTAACAGCCATAGGTACTTTAGGTAGTTATGAGAATTTTTTAGTTGCCGTTGTTTTAGGAGGAATAATTCAATTGATTTTTGGCGTTTTAAAAGCCGGAATTATTGGGTATTATTTCCCATCGTCTGTTATTAAAGGGATGCTTACTGGTATCGGAATCATCATTATTTTAAAACAAATCCCTAACTTTTTTGGTTATGATGAAGAATCTGCTTGGGATTTAGAGTTTTTTGAAATTGATGGTGGTAACACATTCTCGGAGTTAATAACAATGTTGAGTAATATACATCCAGGAGCGGCTTTAATAGGTATTATTAGCTTATTGCTTTTAATACTTTGGGATAAAGTATTAAGCAAAAAAGGGAAAATATTCGAAATTATTCAAGGCCCTTTTGTTGTTGTAGTTTTAGGTATACTATTTTATACCTTTACACAAGGTACAGGAGTATTGTCTATTGGCGATACTCACATGGTAAGTGTTCCAATTCCTGAAGATTTAAGTTCATTTCTTGGACAGTTTAGTTTTCCTAACTTTTCTGCAATTACAAATCCAGAAGTTTGGATTGTTGCNTTTACTATNGCTTTGGTAGCNAGTTTAGAGACCTTACTGTGTGTTGAGGCATCNGATAAAATAGATCCAGACAAAAACGTTACACCTACAAATAGAGAGTTATTAGCACAAGGAACAGGTAATATTATTTCTGGTTTAATAGGAGGTTTACCTATTACTCAAGTTATTGTAAGAAGTTCTGCAAATATCCAATCGGGTGGAAAAAGTAAAATGTCTACCATTTTACATGGATTCTTACTTTTAATTTCTGTGATTTTAATTCCAACATTATTGAATAAGATTCCTTTATCAGTGTTAGCAGCAATTTTATTGATTGTAGGTTATAAACTGGCAAAACCATCATTATTTAAGAAAATGTACAGTTTAGGTTGGAAGCAATCTATCCCATTCTTTGTAACTGTAGTAGGAATTGTTTTTACAGATTTATTANTTGGTATTGGTCTAGGTTTAGCTGTTGGTATTGTTGTAATNCTATTAAAAAGTTACCAAAACTCTCACTTCTTACATATCGAAGATAATAGTAACGGAAAACATAAAATTAAGATGGCACTTGCCGAAGAAGTAACCTTCTTTAATAAAGGTGCGATTTTAAAAGAATTAGATAGCTTACCAAGAGACACCTATTTAGAATTTGATGTTACAAAGACAAGATATCTAGATTATGATATTATTGAAATTCTTGAAGACTTTGCCTTTAAAGCAAAAGAGAGAAATATAGATATCAAATTGATTTCTAAACGTGGAGTTGTTGAAAATCCACCGAGTTTTATTGAGTTTTTTCAATTAAGACCTAAGTCTAAAATAAGTTTAAGTTAGAAATTATGAAACATAGTAAATATAAAATACTAGTGCTTTCAGATTTAAACAAAACGGCGAGTACAACGTTAAAGAGTAGTGTGAGTTTATCACAAATGATTGATGCAGATATCGAATTATTTCATGTTAAAAAATATATCGATATTGTAAATAGAGAAAACCAACTCTCTGCAATTAGAACTCTAAATGACGAGCAGATTACGACAAAAAAGAAAATTGAAGCTTTAATCAATCCTATATCAAAAGCGTATAATGTAAGCATCAATTACAATTATGCATTTGGAAATATTAAAGAAGAAATCAGTAATCATATT